>Ga0209228_1000077_pt1 | contig 42887 bp, 48 predicted proteins | sample METZYME_3_150m_FD_187547 | JGI IMG/M metagenome (GOLD analysis project Ga0209228, IMG submission 187547) | Marine microbial communities from oxygen minimum zone in mesopelagic equatorial Pacific - METZYME_3_150m (SPAdes) (version 2) | ecosystem: Environmental > Aquatic > Marine > Oceanic...
CGAAAAATACTGCGGTGAATAACAAACCGAGGCCGATCTTGGCCCAAAGCACTGATGTCCACACCGACGACAGTGAGAGACTGTCGAACCAGAGATAGTCAGTCCAGAACCCGGCGAGGCCTCGGATCGACGTAAAGAACAAAAAGATGGCTAACCCACCGATACCGAGCAGTACCCGTAGCCGATTGGTTCGCCGCCGACGTGACTTCATTTGCTCAGGTGGTCGCATATACCTGGAATGCTACTGGCCTGTGGGCACGACCAGACTGCGACATCCTGGACCAATTGGGGGAAGCAGGTGACCTGAGGGAAATTCTTCACCTTTTCTGCGTGTTAAGGCTGATGCGTTGTCATGGCAGGTGGTGCTGCAGCACCCATCTGATGGAGTTTCCCACTTGATTTGTTGGTCCGATGGGATCGTGGCGTAGAGGCCCAGGGCAAACGCTTCGGCTATTGCGTCTGTGGCGATCAGGTCTACCGCAGATTTTTTCCATTCCCGGTAGACAGCTCGAAGTCGGACTTCGATAGCGACATCATCGTCTAGGTGCGCTTGGAGGCGATCGCGTAGCCAATCTCCTGTGATTCTTGCGACTTTGTTCGGTATGCCATCAACGTTGACTTTTGTTCCCCCTGCCCCAAATTTTGCTGCGGCAGCCACGAACGGCGTTAAGCCTTCGATGAACTCGTCATCCATTGCCTTCGGCACTAATTGCGACATTTCAAACTTGTTTGACGAAAGGTGTTTTAGTTCCGGTAGAAGGCTCTCGAGTCGTGTGGCGATGTTTCTCTTGAGTTGTCCTACCGAGGCGCGAGAGAGCTCCGCGACCGTGCTTCGTAAACGGTCATGGTGGTCGCTGATTGTTTCTGCCTCTCCGTGAATCGAAGCGTATGGGGATTCTGGGATGGCCGGGATCTCTCCAGTACGAATGAGAACTTCCTTAGCCCATTCAACGTCATCGAGCTGTGGTTCTCCCAGCCGTGCGAAAAGCTCATCAATTACTGCCCGCCGTTGAGGTGGAGCCGCGCTAGGGAACGGAACCACTTGCCGTTGTTCTGAATCTTCTTCGGATCTCTCTTGGGCTTCAGTCAGTCGGGCATCATCTAGGTCACTGAAATTGTCGTCGCGTTCGAGAGTAAGTCGGTGAGATTGCAGGTCAATGACCGTTCCAGGACCAACGGAGGTTGTCGAACGATTTTTCGTTTCATCACTCAGACCAAGTGGTGTTTCTGCTGTGGCAGCCACAACTTGCTGCACTGAACGCGCTGCTGCGAGTTCGTTTTTCAAACGGTGCAGTTCACGACCTACGTCTTCTAGGAACGATCGGACTTCGTCGATCGAGTACCCGCGGAACACGTGAGCAAATTCAGCATTCACGACCGCTTCTGGATCAATTTCGAACGCCCCTTCGGCGTGCTGAACCATGATGATCGAGGGTACCGATCGTTGCTAGCTGAGCGCGGATGGTCCGGCGGTAAAAACAGACTTTAATGGCTCACTAATTGAATCCCAGAGACGTCGCCTCCCAGCGAACGAAGTCTGGATAACGCGTCATCTAGGGTCTCCACCCCAACAACTTCAATCATGTCCCCCAGTACCGCTTTCGCTTGGTCGGCCTGTCCTGCGGGGACCAAGAAAAGATCGGCCCCGTTGCGCATCACCGTGTGGCTTTTCTGTTCGACGCCGCCAACTGCACCGACGTTTCCTAATGGGTCAACAGTTCCCGTGGCTACAACCTTCAAGCCGTTCAGGAGTTCTCCGGGGAGCATTCGTTCTAACAGTGCCAAGGTAAGGCTGAGCCCAGCTGAAGGACCTCCGACTCGTTCGACCTGAAAGTCGATTTGGAAAGGCAATTCATCCATCTCGACGTAGGTGCTGATCGACACTCCGAGAAATGCGGTCCCGTCTCTTTCAGTGAGTGTCACTGTTTCATTCCGAATAGTCCCATCTATCTGCAACACAGCGAACGAGAAGCTGTCCCCTGGCGACTTGGCGCGTACTAGTTCGCCAAGATCACGTGATGTTTTGACCTCACTGTTTTCTGCTCGAACGATTACATCACCACGATCCAAGGTTCGGGATGCTGGAGTATCGGGAACAATCTGAAGGACTAAAGCTCCAGCTTCTGAGATCACGTCGTAGCCAATTCGTTCAAGTGCCACTCGGGCAGCGACATCAAGGCTTCTTGCCATTTGTTCTTGTCCAAGGGTGCGGTTTTGTTCAATGGTCCGATCACCCAATATTTCGTAACGGGGCGAGATTTTTATGGAATCATCAAGCCAGCCGCCTACCAGTTCCAGAATCGAGGGTTGCAGGTTGGATTGGACGGTCACCATTTCGATTTGACCCTCAGCGTTATAGGTCTTTGTAGGATCTACCTGAAGCATTGGCCCTATATCCCGGGTCGCGCCTGGGCTAGTCAAAACCTTTGAGGTAATAGTGATTCGGTCAAGGGCAACAACTATCAAAAAACCTGCTGCAAACACGGCGGCAATGATTGCTGCCCAGCCTGGAACTCGACGGGTGGTCGATACTTCAGTGGCGGGGAGCGAAGTATTCTCGTTCATGGTCGGCTCGGACATCAGTTATAAGCGTGCCACGCTGTACCCCTGTGACGGCACGCGGCTTGGATGAATTTAATGAACGATAGAGAATCTGATCCGAAACTCACTGCACCTCTCGAAGCGATATCGCCCCCTGAATCACTGCCTACCCAGTCCGATGACCTCAGCTCTGACTTAGAGTCGCGACGTCAACTTAATTTGAATGATCCGCGTCGAATTCTGCCGACGCGGCCCCACAAGAGGTCTTCGTTGTGGAGAAAGTTGGTTGCCGTTCTCGGTCTCAGCGCTTTTTCTGTTTTAGGTGGTTTGGTCATCACTCTTGTCATCGGGCTATTGGCGATTGTGGCAGCCCTAATCTTGCAGGCAGCGATCAGTTGACACGAAGTAGTCCGCGTGCGGCGCGCATCCGCGCAGCGCTAGCTGGACATCAAGGCGACGAGTCAGAGGCACGAAGTTATTTGACTGATGTTAATGCGGGTACTCGGTGCGTGGCTTTAGGAGCTTTGGATCGAATCGGTTCGCTCACTACTTCAGATCTCCAATCAGCACTCAAAGACGTCGACGGCTCCGTGAGAAGGCGGGCTTTGGAGATTGCAGCAAAAAGATCTGACGTTGAAATCGATGCATGTCTTGACGACTCGGATCCCGGTGTTGCTGAAGCCGCGGCTTTTGCGGTCGGTGAACGCACGGAAACTACGGCAGTGCCATCACTTATTGCGATGGCTAACAACCACGAAGATGCCTTGTGTCGGGAGAGTGCGGTCGCTGCTTTGGGTGCCTTGGCGACGGCGGGCGAGGTTGACCGGGCTGCGATCTTGATGTGTCTTCTTGCGGTGATGAACGATCGCCCTCAGATTCGTCGACGCGCTGTTTTGGGTCTTTTCCAGTTCGATGAAGCCGAGGCAGAGGAAGCCATACAGGGCGCTCTCGCTGACAAGGACCGTCAGGTTCGTGCCATCGCGGGTGATCTTCTCGGGGTTATGACTGATTAGCTAGTCAAGTATTTCGTTAGCTAGCGACGCGAAGTTTTGTGCCCGCAGCCTTCGTTCAAGCTTCCAATCGCGGGCATCTAATTCATCTTCTTCAGCGGCGTTGATTCGGATGCTCATCTCTCGAGGCAGCGACGGCTGTTCAATGGACATATCTACCTCTTCGGCGAGACCGGACATTTCGATCCGTGTATGGGTCTGAGCGGCTTCGAATATGGTCGAGCGTCTCAAATCTCCGCCTTGGACGGCTTGTTCCAACAGTTCATGTAATCGAATCTGGGACACATACCCGTCACGTATCCTCGTGTCAGGTTCGGCGTCTGGGGCATGACGCAGCAACGACGCCAAAAATGGTCGCATACCAATTGCAGCATCGACGTGCCAGGCTGGGCCTGAGTCGATATACGCAAACTGGATGTCGGTACGACCAACTGTCGGATCGGTTAGTCCTGCTTGACGGAGGACGGTTCGGCCGGCTGGGAGCGATGTAAGTAGTTTCTCTTGAAACTTCTCTGATACTTCAGCAAAGACGTGTTCGCATGCTGCTGCCAATACCGCAGCGTTCAAGTCTTCCTCTACTTCAATCAAGGTCACGCTTTGTGCTCCAGCAATTCGCGCCGCGCGAGGTGCAGAGTTTCTGACTCCTACCCCCAGCGGTGAACCGTCAGTTATTACACACCACTTAGAGGAAGGTGTGCTTTCAAAAAGAGCGAGGACAGTTGCTTCAACTGGAGGGCTGTGGGTTAAGAAGCGAGGGTCAGATTCCCAATCCAGTGTTGATGTAGGAGCTACCCCCAAAACTTGGCCTTCGACAAGAAACGGATGCACCGCTCCCATTGCTGTCTCATCTATAAACGTCAGAGCAACAACCTCATCAAGTAGCTCGGACACAAGTTCTTCGGCGACCTCCGGATTGCCACCGTGGTCCAGAATTTCTAGTTCTACTGCGTATCGTCCACCTACCCCTCCCAAGGCGTTGATGTCTGACCAGTAGGCGCTGACTCCGGTTAAGCGCGTTCGATCTAATGCTGATCCGAGGCCACTCAAATTGGCAACAACTCCAAGCCGGATGATGTCTCCATCGAAGCCAACCGATCTCTCAACTGACAGTGCTTGTTCATTATCAACATCGGAGACGTTTGCCCCTTGTCCAGAGCAGGCACCAGCAAACAACACTGCTGTGGCGATGAGGGCGATCCGATACTTGGTGAAGCCGTCAATGCGCACGTGAGATTTACCAGCGGTTGCCATACGTATTAAACGTTGACGAAAGTGCGTCAAAGTTGTCTAAAGCTCGTCCTGCCCCTAGAACCACAGCTTCCATTGGGGTCCGAACAATTCGTACTGGTACACGTGCATCATTTTCTATGCGTTGAGCAAGTCCTTTCAACAGGGCACCGCCACCGACCAGATGAACGCCGTGTACCAGGAGATCCTGGGATAGTTCAGGCGGTGCCTGGCTAAGGCAATCGACCACGGAGTCGATTACTGCTTGGACTGGTTCATCCAATGCTGATCGCACTTGATCTGGCGTCAATATAAACGTCCGAGGCAGGCCGGTAGTGAGATCTCGTCCCTTTACTTCAGCATCGAACTCATCTTCGACCGCCCATGCAGATCCGATTTGAACTTTGATTTCTTCAGCTGTTCGTTCACCAATAGCTACGCCATGCACACGCCTGGCATAGTTCTGCAAAGCTACGTCGAAATCAAACGAACCAACTCTTATGGCTTTGAGAGAAACAATCCCTCCCATGGAGACCATTGCAGTTTCAGCTGTTCCGCCGCCAACGTCGATCACCATATTTCCTATTGGCTCATGGATGGGTAAACCTGATCCAATTGCTGCGGCCATTGGTTGATCGATAAGACGCACATCGCTAGCTCCTGCCCGTCGAGCAGCATCTGTGACAGCGCGACGTTCGACGGGAGTAATGACCGAAGGCACACACACGACTACACGGGTTTTCCCGAATCGGCCGACGCCCACCTGTTGAAGGATCAACCTGATCATCCGCTGCGTCGTATCAAAATCGGTAATGGCACCCTTTCGCAGCGGTCGCACAGCGACGATGTATGAAGGAGTTCTTCCGATCATCTGCCATGCCTCACGTCCGACTGCGAGAACATCGCCGGTGCGTTCATTCATAGCTATTACCGACGGCTCGTTGAGTACGATGCCGCGGCCACGCTCGTACACCAACGTGTTGGCGGTGCCGAGATCGATCGCTAGGTCACGTGCCAGCGGAATCCCTCCCGCCGCCGGGGAACGGCTCGTCGTCTAATAGTTCGATGACTTGGTCTTGCTCTGGTGCTAGGGCATCTAAACGCTTTTGGAAGGCATTGATGCTCGAATCCCAGGGGGTCCGCTTTCGGCTACCAATCACCAGAAATAGTGAACCAACAAGTGTGATTGCTACAGCTAGGCCTAGGAAAGCGAGCGGGTTCACGACGACCTCATGTGGGATTTTTGGGTTGATGGGACATCTGTGATGTCTTGGGCAGCGAGCGCCCAATCTTCACCGTCTTTCCACACTTCTCGTTTCCATATCGGAACGGTTGCTTTGAGCGTATCTATACCAAATCGTGCTGCTTCAAAGGCCTCTGGGCGGTGTGGCGATGAGACAGCTACCACTACTGAGCTTTCACCAATTTTGAGAGGACCTGTCCGGTGAGCCATCACGACGCGGCGAATATCGGGCCATTGCTGGCGCATCTCGCTAATGATTGCTTCCAAACGGGGCTCTACGTGCTCTTCATAAGCTTCGTATTCGAGCAGAGACACGTCGTCGCGGCCTTCAGCATGATCACGAGCGGTCCCCGAAAAAAGGACTACGGCGCCACTTGATGGGTGAACACACCAGTCATAGATCTCGCCGACCTGTAATTCGTCGGCAGTAAGCAGAACCCGGGAATCATCGTTTTGCGGAGCGGACACATTGTTTATGGTACGCCGAGGAAGGCGCACCTCCCTATCGGATACCTAGGCCGCGGATAATAACTCGAATTGGGTAGGTACGTTTTGGGGTGTGGATCGAACTAACGACCCTGGACAAGATCCAGACGAACCCGCGGACAGTGAAGGTTCGGGCAGTTCCTCAGATGACTTTGCTTCAGATGAGTGGGCGCTAGGCAGTTCGATCGATTGGTCTCAAATCCCTGATGACCCCAATGTCAGTGCCGAGGAAACCCCAACAAGTAAGTATGCGTTACACCCAGATGATCGCATTTGGCGACACCCCAGTGAACTGCAATACGTAGCTCCCGGTTCAGGTCAAACGGGGCCATCATCAAGCAGGCGCGGAGTTATCAGCGCTGGTCTTATCGGCGCGGTCATCGGCGCTGTCATGGCCGCCCTAGTCATGGGAGTTGTCTTTCAAGCATCACCACAGGTGGTCGAACGAATCGTTGAACGCGAAATCACCACCGCGAACGTTTCTGCCTCAGGGACAAGAGCTACTGGATCACTTACTGTCGCTGATATTGCAGCGGAGGTAACTCCAAGTGTGGTGCGTGTCGAAGTAGTTCAATATGGTCGCGTTATAGGTTCGGGTTCCGGGGTCATTTTTCGCGACGACGGGCATCTCATAACAAATACTCATGTAGTGGAGAATGCTGACAGCTACCGGATAGTTCTCGCCGATGGAACCGTCTTTGAAGCTGATTTAGTTGGATCGGACCGGCGCACAGATGTCGCAGTGCTGAGACCGACGGAGGGTTCAAAAACTAAGTTCGCTCCGGCGACGTTGGGCCTAGCGACGGCTCTTCGTGCTGGAGAAACAGCGATCGCTATCGGTTCACCTTTGAGTTTGCGGGGGGGTCCGACCGTTACCGTCGGCGTAATCAGCGCCACTAACCGACGTCTACAGTCGCCTCAGGGAGACTGGTTGTATGAGTTGGTGCAAACTGATGCCCCGATCTCTCCCGGCTCGTCAGGTGGCGCGTTGGTTGACGCACGTGGAGCAGTAGTTGGTATCACCACTGTCATAGCTGTTACTGATGTTGGCGCTGAAGGACTCGGCTTCGCTACTCCCATCGAAATCGCCCATGATGTAGCAAGGGACATTATTCAGTGGGGCCGCCCCCGTCATGGGCGCCTCGGCATTCGAGGTCTAGACGCGGCGCCTCAGCTTTTACCGCCGACACATAACGCTGGGGTTCTGGTCCAGTCCATTGATTTCGATGGTCCAGCTGCTCGCGGGGGTGTCGAGGTGGGTGATGTCGTCGTGGAACTTGACGGTCAAATTGTTCCCGATATGGGCGCTTTGGTCGTCGACGCTCGAATGTTGCAACCGGGTGATATGGCGTCATTAAGAATTTGGCGCAACGAGCAGTTATTGGTACTCAACATTGAGGTTGGAGAACTTGACTAGTTCTTTTATCGCGACATCGTTCGTTTCAGCCAAGAGCCAAGCGCGTACAGCAGGCCAATAACCGCTGTTGCTCCTAGCCCCAGCGACACGTTTTGTCGCTGTTTGGCGTTCATCGAATCCCACGGCATCCCGGCGTCTGCGGCAACGAACACTTGGTCGTTTCCATATCGGGGAACCCACCCTGTACTTCGTAACCGGTCGTTAGCTACCACCCACGGATATCGGGTATAGGGCAGTAGGCCAGTGGGTGCTTGGTGCCCTACTCGACGCGCTACATACCGGTCGAGACGGCCCGGTAAAGGGATCGGCAGTCGGATAGTTGGTCGCGCGCCTACTAAGTCCTTCACTTCTCGCGCTGTAAGCCACCCGTCAGGCGCGACATTGAATACGCCCGAGTCCTCAAGTTGGACCACTGTGGCGACGGCTGTCGCTAGATCATCTAAGTGAACGAACTGTTGTGGCGGATCATCTCGGCGGGTCCTTATGGGGGCCGCAGCTAGCAATGCTTCACCAATCAATCCCGATGCGTTTGGGGAAGCAACCGCTGTGGGTCGCAAGATCGTCACTTGCCGGTCGGGATTCAAGTCGGCCCATTCCAGCGCTGTTCGTTCTGCATCGGCTTGGTGGACTGCGAACGTTGATTCGGGGTTAGGGCGAACCGCGGCATCTTCTGATAGGGGTACCGAGTTATTGGGCCATGCCCCATACACCATCGCGCTGGAGACGACTACTAGTCGAGAGATTTCAGCTTCAGAGGCGAGCTCTAAAAGACCAATGAGATTTCTTTGATCTGAGTCTTCGGAGAACGCTAAATGAATAACTGATTCAACCTCAGTCAAAGAAACTTCATCCAATCCAAATGTGAAGCTGATGACTTGGTCGAAGAGTTGCGTGAGCGCTTCAGAAATTCTGGACCTCAACGCCCCTTCCGCTCCAGAGATTGCCACTGTTGTCATCGATCATTTCCCACTTCGGATTGCGGCTAATCAGCCAACTGGGGTGAAGCTGTGCACGCACCGGCCTACCATGCGAACGTGGCTAGTGACGATCCTTTTGATGAAGATAACCCCTTCGGGGGTCTCCCATTCTTGGGTGATCTCGGAAAGCTCTTCAACGTCCAAGGGCCAATAGCGTGGGATGTTGCCCGCCAGTTCGCTTATCAAATTGCTACGGAAGGCAAATCCGAACCCAACGTAGACCCACTTCAAAGGGTCAAATTGGCTGAGTTGGTTAGGGTCGCTGAGTTACACGTCGCGAATATCACATCCCTGGAAACAGGGTCTCCGGACCAACCTGTGTCGTTGGAAGCAGCAACTCGGTCCGAGTGGGCGGCGGCAACATTAGAAGCGTATCGACCATTGCTGGATCGTCTCGCGGAACGGTTGACGCAAGGAACGCTGCCTTCTGAAGTTGATGGTGCCGATGCTCAAATTCTGGACGGTCTGCTTAGAGCTCTTAACCCGATGATGATGGCTATGAGCGCTGGTTCAATAGCAGGACACCTCGCGACCAAAGCGTTCGGAAACTATGTGCTCCCTATTCCTCGTCCTGACAATCAGATTCTTATTTTGATCAACAATGTTGAGGTCTTCGCCAAGGAATGGTCACTTCCTTCGGAGGATGTCCAGCTGTGGGTGTGTGTCAGTGAGATAGCCACCCACTCAGTCTTATCCGTGAGCCACGTCAGGGCGTCTTTTGAAAAATTATTGCAACGCTACGTTGATGGCTTTCAGACTGATCCGCGGGGTTTCGAGGACCGATTTATGGATTTAGATATCGGCGACGGCGACCCTGCAGAGTTACAGCAACAACTACAACGTGCTTTAAGCGACCCAGAAAATTTGTTGGGAGCATTGCGGTCTGATGCTCAAAGCGCTGTCATTCCCGACCTTGAGGCACTTCTGGCCGTGGTGGTGGGCTACGTCGATTATGTAGTTGAAAAGGTTACTCAGGGCTTATTGAGTTCTTATGACTCGCTTTCAGAAGTTGTCCGACGTCGCCGGTTCACCACAAGTGCCGGTGATCAATTCGTTGAGAAGCTCTTTGGTGTTGAGATCACCTCCGAGTTGGTTGACCGCGGCTCAACATTTGTCTCGGGAGTACTAGACCGAGCTGACGAGGCAACGTTGGCACGTCTGTGGAGCGACCCAACGGCTCTCCCCACCCCAAATGAAGTTGACGCCCCTGGTCTATGGCTCGCTCGGATTGATTTGCCAGAACTAGATCAGGATTGAGGTTTTTCGCGTCGCGATGGGTCTGGAATGATGCGAGCCACCCACCGAGGTAGTCGGCTGCTGAGTCGTTGGTATCTCTTTTCGGTCCAGACTTGATCTGCGATTACCCGCGAAGGAGTTCGTTTACCGCGCCCCAACGCAACAAGGCCGCCCAAATATAGGAACGCTGCTGACCCGCTTGACAGCGCGAGGATAATAAGGCCGGCTCGCAGGGGCAGCACACCATTGGGCGCGATCACCGGGATCAGTGCGCCGAGGACCCAAAAAAGTTGGAACCTTGTTTCGAAACGAGCGAACGATCGTCCTTGGTTCACCGTCGGTGCGTCGCGTTGAACAATGGCGTCAAAAGAAAGTTTTCCTAATCCTGCGGCGAAGCCGACTGACATGACAAAAGCCAGTACGGCCATCCGGTCACCGGGAAAGGTGGCGAAAAATCCGACGGCAGCCGAGATGGTCAGCACCCCACCGAGCAAATATTCCTCTTTAACAAGCCGACGTAACAACGGTGCGGCTATCGCGCCAATAAAGGCTCCGAGCGCACTTGAGGCAACCATCAACCCGAACCAGATAGTGGCTGCATCTTCGCGTCGTAGCCAAAACGCAACCAAGAAAAGAGTGAAACCAGTCATACCCCGCAAGATCGCCATTGCAGATGCTGCCAAGACAATCCCGGCGCTACGCAGGTCACTGCGCTCATCTTCAGGTATTGGGTCTCGCGCTATCGAAGTTTTGGGAAGGCGAGCGGCGAATGGAACCACGGTGCAAAAAGCAATCATCGCTGCCCCGAGCACCCATTTCGAGCCGATGAGACCTAGAAGCAGTCCTGGTCCAGCTGCCAGTGCCCCACCGACCCCGCTTAAGAGAACCAACTTGGAGTTGGCTTCTACGAGATCTTCGTGGCCACGCACTAATCCTGGGACTATCGCGCTTTTGGCTACGTGATATGTCTTGCCGAGAACAAGTGCTCCGAATGCTTCAGGGAACAGCAGTAATGAGTCCAGGTGACGGATCATCAAAAACGCCAGTACCGCTCGGCCCATACCACTAACGATCACCATCGCTCGTCGACCACCGCGAAGACGGTCAATCAGTGGGCCGATGAGCGGACCAACGATCGCAAACGGAGCAATAGTCAATATGAGATACAACGCCACTTTTGGTCGCGCTGCATCGGGGTCGAGATTGAAAAACAATGATCCGGCAAGCGCGATCGTAAACAGCGCATCTCCGGCAGCAGAAACAAGTTGGACTCTCGCTAAACGAGCAAAAGGGCCGAGGGGGGCGCGTCTCGATGGTGGTTCATTGTCACTAGCTACACCTTCGCTGAGTCCGGAGGCCGCATTTGAGGAGTGTTGTCCCTCTTCCACAATTTCACCCTAGGGCCGACTCCGACCGGCTACTCACAGCTAGATAAAATCTGTTGTGGTCAATCAGTTGGGTCGATGACTCGCACAGGTTCGGTAGCTGCCAGGACAGCACTATTCAAGTTGGCGACAATTCTTTTGAGGTACCGGTGATACACAGCTCGGGGGACGACCTGGTGACCAGGTTGATCCGATGTCATGTAGCCATCGATGCGGGACTGAATTTGAGAAGTCATCCCCGCTAGCCGATCACGGAATCCTTCAGGTATGCCATCATGCTCTGCCAGAATTTCGCTGGCCTCAGCGAAGAAACCTGAAACGATTCGGCGTTCTTCAATTAGCTCGTCGATGTCAGGTTCCTCTGAGAACGAAACTCCACTTTCTGCAAGATCAAGGATGTTCTTTGCGTGGTCGCCGACGCGTTCAATTTTCTTCAACAGCAAAATCAGACCAATGACTTCGCCAATATCGTTGGGTCCGTGGACACTTATATGTACAGCAAGTTCACCGCGAAGTTGTTGTTCGTTGGCATTGATACGCAGGTCAGTTTCTCGTACATCGTCAGCTACGGATCGAGGGTCGGCTCCACTCATAAGAGCCGTGCATGCGAGGTCAAACGAGTGGCGAGCATCATTCACCATGGCAACCGACCGAGTCACCACATGGTCTAATCCGCTGTCTCCTGCTCTAAAAAATGAAAGCACCATACGAAACTCCCCCCTACCGAAGGATAGCTACACCGATCAAAGGTGCAACGATGAACATTCCAACGACGTAACAGACTGCTAAAACTCGCCTCCGCACAGCAATATCAGCCATGGCCGTTGCTGCCACCACCGGAACCTCTCTAGCGAACGGCAGCACATACAAAGCCAGAATGCCGATCACGTTAAAGGTCGTGTGGGTTAACGCTACGGTCAACGAGTCGGGACTTGAAGCGGCAAGAGCAGCAAGTAACGCCGTGATGGTCGTACCTACATTTGCGCCCAGTGTGACCGGATAAGCATTTCTTAGGGTCAACACTCCAGCTGCTGAAAGCGGTATCAGTATTGAAGTCGTGATACTTGAAGACTGCACGGCGATGGTCACGATCATCCCGACCACAAGAGCTACCAGTCCGCCAGCTTTGCCGAGGATCGCGTTGAGGGACCGTTCAATTCGCGCTGCTACGAGAGCCTTCATGTTTTTGGTGACCAAAGCAAGAGCCACCAAGACAATGACGAGACCAGTTGCAACCATGAGGGCGCCCTTAACGTTGCCTGACGCTCCGAACTGATCCCACAGATCTTTAAGCCAGCCAACCGGCTCTTTCACCCATTTCTTAACTGGGCTTTTCCATTCCGTCCCTCCTGAACCGACGAGAAGTTCACTCACCCATTTCGCTATTCCTGAAATTGGTTTAAAAATCAATTCGATCGGAAGAAGAATTGAAACGGCTAACACATTGAAGAAGTCATGGACGGTCGCCGCAGCAAAAGCTCGCTTGAACTCTGCTGATTGGCGAACGTGACCTAGTGACACAAGCGTGTTAGTAACAGTGGTTCCTATGTTGGCTCCCATGATCATCGGAACCGCCTGCTCAACACCCAATGCCCCAGAAGCAACCAATCCAACAATCACAGACGTGCTTGCTGACGATGACTGCACAAGCACGGTTCCAAGGATGCCGACGCATAACCCGGCTATGGGGTTACTCACTGCGGAAAAGAGACGTTCCTGGGTATCGGCACCCATGATTTTGATGCCAGCCTCAAGAGACGAAACACCGACCAGGAACAGATAGATCAAACCGACGACAAGGGCAGCGCGCGCACCTGTCGGCATTTGACGACTACCGGAACCGGGGGCACGGGCCACGACCGGCAACGTAGTAGAAAACAAATTCCGTTGGGCGGATTTACAGACGGAATCTTCTTTTTCTTAAAAAGTGAGCGAGAGGTCACCGAGATACAGGTCTGACTTCTGTGTCCTGATCCCAACCAGTTCAGATACCGAAATACTGCCTTCTCTTACTACTGCGTTATCAGTACCTACGATTCTTCGCTTAGGGTCGCCAGGCTGCCGTTCAAACGACCAGGACCCGTCTCCGGTGGGGCGTAAGTTTCCTGCAGCGTCTCCCCATTTCGCGAGTCCGGTGATTTGGGCACCAGCGACTTCGGCCAGCGAAATGTTTGGAGCATTTACATTAATAACTCTGCGTCCTTTCTCGATCCCCCTCAGGCGCTGGATCAACTCAGGTACGAGGTGAGTTGCTGTCTCCCACTGCATCGGTGCATCTGTTACGTCGAGGCTGACTGCGATCCCATGAGCGCCGTTATTCGCCGCTGTGAGCGCCGCTCCGACAGTTCCGCTGTGCAGGGCTGAGCGGCCACAATTCAAGCCGGGGTTCACGCCTGACACCACCATGGGAACCGGATCTCCGAAAGCTCCTAGTTGGGCCATGATTACGCACAGAGCGGGCGGTCCGTCGACGGCCCAGCATGGTGTGTCACCAAGATCTTCGCGATGGATACGCTCAACGCGAAGGTCGCCACCTTGCAGATCTCCACCGATCGCTGCGCCCATACCAGTCATGTCAGAGGTCGGCGCAGCAACTACGGCTTCATACCCCGCTTCGAGGACTCGTTTAGCTAAAGCCCAAAGACCATCTGACGCGACGCCGTCATCATTGGTTATCAACACCCTCATAAATGGGCTTATTCGTCGTCGTCTTCAGGAACACCTAAGTCCCATTCAAGGTGCAGGTTTTCTCGTTCTGCATCGCGGTTCACACGTTCACGATTACGTCGAAACTGAGGGTCGTGGGGCGGAAGGAGTTGCAGACGTGCAATTGTTCGGCGTCGGAATTCATCGACCACAGCTTGTTCCCCAAAGAGGCCTTGTATATCCCAGTGCGGAGATACAGGCCCGAGGTACACGACTCGTATACCGGTCTCGGGGGGTGGTAATTCTTCTTCAGTTTCGAAGTTCGTCACCGATGCTCCTTCGCCAGCGAGTTCATTACTGTACCGGCGAGAACAGTCGGAACCATTGGTGACGGTGAACCTTCAGATTCACTATTCCGGTTATCAAACAATAAAAGTTTCATGAGAACCGAAAATATTTGGAACCTTTTGGTCTAGTTGGGCGTCATAGTCGTAACGAACAGCGAGATATGACACTCGCACAACCTACGGAGCGCTGACATGAGCCACATTTCCGCCGACACAAGTTGGATGAATATCGGTAACTGCGCAGACCAACATCCATCAATTTTTTTTCCCAGTGACGGTGTCGGGGTTGAGCGAGCCAAGAAACTGTGTGAGGGCTGCGTTTCGCAAACCCCGTGCTTGGAATACGCCTTGGTCAACCGCGTGGAACATGGCGTGTGGGGCGGAGCGTCTGAGCGTCAACGTCGCCGAATCCTGAAAGCTCGCCGGCAAACTCTGTTACAGGAAACCTCTGTCCAGATTTCTTGATCTCTGAAGGGTCGGCTAACTGTCAGAAGAATCTTCTGTTGGGGCTGAACTGCCGTCGTCCATACCGTCTTTGAATTCTTTTTGGGCCTGCCCGAGCGAACGCGCCAGTTTGGGGAGCTTTGCTCCGCCAAAGAGCACTAAAACGATGACCAGGATAATGATGAGTTCTGAGCCGCCAAGATTCACAGCCCTCAGACTACCAGCGCTCTGAAGTTCGAATCGAAAGCTCAGTGTCTCGACGTATTAGCTTGCTCGTTCCGCAGCGGCTCGCCGCGCAAGTGCGCGTTGGCGGCGCAGGCGGCGGCGTTCTCGCTCACTCATGCCGCCCCAGATTCCAAATTTCTCACCGTGACTTAATGCGTACTCCAAACAGTCTTCGCGGACGACGCAACCCCTACATACTTCTTTAGCTTCTTTGGTGCTTGCTCCACGCTCTGGGAAAAACAAATCAGGGTCAACACCTAAACAGTTGGCGTAATCCCACCAGCTGCTTTCTTCGGTTTGAGCACCGCCATCATCGACAAAAGCCATTTGTGTCCGCCCTGGTTGGTTCGACTCGTCAAGATGACGTAGTCGTAATTACACGCGTGTCATTGAACACCCGTTTAGTTCAATAATCAAGAAAAATCGGCAGTTTCTTCAGTCTTTTTGGCCCCATCAAAGTTGAAATTGACGTTAGTGAGCGGATCACGGTCTTTTATTCAAATTTTTCTTTCCAATAGGGCCGCGCGCGAGGCAGACTGATCTTGGAGGTGTCCGAGCGCCTGGTGGGCTCCCCCGCCTTCAAAGCGGGCGGGACGGGCGATCCCCGTCCGGCGGGTTCGATTCCCGTCCACCTCCGCCAAGTCTGTCCAACTACTCCCCGAGATCCAAAAATCTGACCGAAAGGAACCAACGTGAAAAAGCTTCTGCTGGCAATCGTCGTCGGAGCCTTGGTGGCAATTGCCGCTCGAAAGCTCTCTGAGAACTAGTGCCCAAAAAAACTAAACGTCTGTGTGACCGGTTTAGGTAACTCAGACTCCCAGTAAATCTCGCGCCCCGGTGTCGCTGCTCGGATGTCGCAACTTGGACATTGCCCGCGCTTCGATTTGCCGGATGCGTTCTCGGGTCAGGTTGAAGTGCTCACCCACCTCTTCGAGGGTGCGTGGTTCTCCGCGATCGAGACCGAATCTGAGTTTCAGTATTTCTCTTTCTCTTTCATCAAGAGGACCGAGCAGTTTTGTGATCTCATCGGGAAGGCGTGCAACAGCTGCTGCTTCTTCAGGGTCTTCGGCATTTCGATCTTCGACCACGTCACCTAATTCGGCGTCGCCATCTTCGCGGAGAGGTTCAGACAGTGAAAGTGGTTCTGCCGCGAACCGGAGCGCTTCTGACACTTTGTCCTCAGGCATGTCAACTTCTACTGAAAGTTCGGCGAGAGTCGCTGGACGTCCAAATTTGAGTTCCAACCGGGAACGAGCTTTCTGAAGTCGGGCAAGGGTGTCTCCGGCATGAACCGGAAGCCTGATTGTGCGACCGGTGTTCGCGATGCCTCGAGTTATGGCTTGGCGAATCCACCATGTTGCGTAAGTGGAGAATTTGAAACCTTTGCGCCAGTCGAATTTTTCGACAGCGTGCATTAACCCAAGGTTGCCTTCTTGAATGAGGTCGAGAAGTGGAAGTCCTGATGCCTGATATTTCTTGGCTATTGATACAACGAGACGCAAGTTGGATTGAACGAAGGTTCGTTCGGCTCTCTCGCCTTTACGGTCAGCTCGCCGTAGTTCACGTTTTTTTGTGGGAGTTATGGCTGAGCCGTCTGCTAGTTGATCGGCCTCTAGCGCTGTTCGGGCTTCGGTGCCAGCTTCGATTTCTTGCGCTAGCCGAACTTCGTCGTCCTTCGTTAGAAGTGGATACTGTCCGATATCGGTGAGGTAAAGACGAACTAGGTCTTCTTCATCTCTTTCGACCCGATTCTTGGCCACCTTCCGACCTCTTTCCCCCGACCAGTGAAGACGACTACAAAGTAGTGCCTTCCGCCGGTACGCTCGTCACGTCAACGACACGATCTAATTCCCAGGCTCTGACTAACGAGCCTAATCGCTTGCCTGGAAACTACCGGCTGGAATCGCGATTTCCGACACGGACTGTGAGTAGAAGATGACTGAACCGATATCGATCCCTGATGATGGCCTTGAAATCGCTCTTCTGAAACTAACTTTCGAGGCAAATGAGCCCGATCTATTGCTGCCGGTGTTATCCAAATATGTGGTGATGACTCGCAAAGAGACCGAATGCCGCAATGCAGATCTCTGTGTGTCATTCACCGACCCGAACCGGTTCGTGATCATAGAGAAATGGGAATCAGACGATGCTGCTCGAGCGCATTTCGACTCTCCTGTTATGGTCGAAATGGCGGAATCATGTTCAGGGATACTTGCTGAACGCCCAGATATTGACCTGCTACAGGGTCTCAGCGCCCACGATCTGAACTGAAAGGCCAACGTGACGAAGCGAGCTTTGGTTTGCGGTGCAGGTGGTTTCATTGGGAGCCATCTGGTTAGGCGTCTAGTCGCCGACGGCTACTGGGTACGAGGCGTTGATATAAAACAACCGGAGTGGAGTTCTAGCCACGCGGACGAATTTGTGGTCGCCGATCTTCGTAACCCGGACTCTGCGGCAGCGGCACTCATCGGCGGGTTTGATGAGGTGTACCAACTAGCTGCAGACATGGGCGGAATGGGATTTATTCATTCAGCGGAGACTCAGATCATGCATAACAGCATGTTGGTTAACGTCAACGTTGTTGAAGCAGCAGCGCACGCTGGAATCGACCGCTATTTCTTAGCTAGTTCGGTGTGCGTGTATCGCGACATGGAGTTAGGTGAGGCTGAGTTAACTGAAGATGATGCGTATCCGGCGTTACCTGACAACGAATACGGATGGGAGAAACTATACGCGGAGCGAGCAGTGGCCTCCTACGCCCGTGAGGGCCGCTTTCAAGCACGTATTGCCCGATTCCAGAACTGTTATGGGCCCGAAGGAACGTGGACTGGTGGCCGCGAAAAGGCGCCTGCAGCGTTGTGTCGCAAAGTCGCTGAATCAACCGATGGAACTATCGAAGTATGGGGAGACGGCTCAGCGGTGCGCAGCTTCATCTATGTCGATGATCTCGTTGAAGGTGTTCGACGGCTGGTGGATAGCGAAGTGAGTGAGCCAACAAATATCGGTACGCGCGAGTACGTGTCAGTGCAAGAACTTGTTGAACTAGTCGCTTCATCAGCAGAAAAGCTGATCACTCCGTTGTGGGTACCCGGCCCAGTTGGGGTGCAAAATCGCAACTTCTCTAATGACCGGATCGAATCACTTGGCTTCGACCCTAAATTCGATCTAGTTCAGGGGCTCGCTAATACCTATCCGTGGATTGCTAATCAGGTCGCGTCGAACTAGCGAATCGACGACTTGACCGCTAGGCGGTCCGGCAGTCCCCTGATATGCGTTCAATCTCTGTCCAGCTCAGTTCACTTGAGTCCCACAGCTGTTCAAACGCGGCATCAGCAACATCGCTAAACCCGTGCCGGTTCCGGAATTGGTACAGACGCCGTTGGCGTTGTCCTCCGATTCCAAGTCGTTCCAGTCGGCCGACACAGTGCACATCCCATGCAGCGAATTGCATTAGGTCCAACTCGTCATCATCTGGTGTTTCGTTGAACCGTCCCGATCGACGATCCAAGATCCGGAGGAGGAGCCTTCCAATAGTGTCTCGAGCTCGAGCGGTACCAAATTGGCGTGGTCGTTTCGTATTTTCCAAAGCTCCGCCATCAACCCAGAGTTCAATAGGGTCGTAGCTCGTTATTTTGCTTCGGCCGAGCGGGGACCGCTCGTCGATTTCGAGTGTGATGGTTTCTTCGAAACCAAGTCGTTCAGCTACCTCTGCGACAACTTCGCCAATCACTGCAGCGTCGTAGAAGACCATCTCGAAAGACTCGGGTGTCACTGACACCTGGGTCATCAGCTAGATGCCTCAACTCTGGCTTCTCTCGACATGTCAGCGATCTCGTCGATCTCATCATCACTGAAGCCTGCTAGTTCACGGAAGCGACGGGTGAGCTGGATAGGACTGTCATCTTCTTCGCCTCGGAATCCGTTAAAGGAGAAGAGCCTGTCAACAACTTTCTGAAATTCCAGGGCCTTGTCGAGACGTTCTTTGTCATTTTCTGTGAGTCGGCGCAACCAGTCTGAACCCATCTTCACGTGGGTGACTTCATCGGCCAACATCCAATCCTCACAGAATTCCAAAACCGGGTCGCCGGCCATGTTTCCGAACTCTTTCATGGTGTTGAAAACATCTATAGCAAGGCCTTCTAAGGCCCGATTGACCCCAGTGAGACGTAGGACTGGGTCAGGGTTGCATGCCGCTTCGTAGAGAAGAGCATTTTCGGCGTACTCGCCAAGCTCTGTTCCCATATGTTCAGCTAGCGCTACCGAGATTTCGCAATGACGCGCCTCATCCCAGCATTGGCGAGCCATGTCGAGCTTCAACTCAAGTGGAACGTCTTCTCCGACTTCGAAGTCCCAGCAAGTGCGACCTGCACCTTCAAGGGCTTGGATTTCGCCCACGAAAATGCCGTGCATTAGGGCGCGAGCTCGATCTGGCCCATTAGCTAGCTCGGGAGTCAGTTTCGCTAGCCGGTCGCCACTATTTCCACCCGCTATCCGTGCACCACGCGGGTCACCCATCCGTTGTTCATTCGTTTGGCGAATGAATCGGCCATCACGGGCCAATTCTTCAGCAGGAAAGATCTTTCGCATCAGTTCTCCTCTGGTATTTCCACGTAGGGGTCTCCGATCGAACCTGGACCGGCGATACCACCTGCAGCCAGCATAAGCTTTTCGAGCTTGGTTTGATGAATCATCGCACGATCAAGTTCTTCTTCGGTTTCAATCATCGATTGAATAAGCATTTCACCTTCACGCCAGTCGTTGAATTCATCTTGAAGAATGAAGTCCAAAATTCTAACGGTAGGCATGTCCGTTATTTCTGAAGTCGCGTTGCGGTGGTATGTGTAGGCAGCGATCTTGTGAGGAATGAGAACCCGGTAGACCCCGACCAGCTTCTCAATCGTCATAGCAGCCTCTTCGGGTTCAGTCATTGCGTCGATGAAGGCCACCATATGGTCATTAGCTGGAAGAGTCAGCCGGTCGGTCTTCATTTCTCGCAATTCGGGGAGGCGTTTATCGAACAAATCTGCGTGCCATGCATGGTGGTAACAGTGAGTCCCGAGACGCATTTTGACGTCAAGCTCTGGAACCGTGGCCACCCACCCACCGAGAGCTTCGAACAATTTCAGTTCGACCCATTTGTAATGACCTACACGCTTTGCGGTCTCATCAACATCAAATAACCCTGGGAGGGCACGTCGATCCCATGGCGCGAACGGCTCTCGGGGCCTCTTGGTTTCTGTCATCGACGTTCTTTCGCGTAGAGAAGCAGCTAACTGCTTGGTTGGTTCACTCGTGTCTTGAGAGTGCCGCTGAGCTTACAGTCCGTTAAGCCAGAATAAAAAGTCTGCAGATCTTGTTGGTTAACAGCCCTAGCGGTACCGGTTAGTTATGGGTAACCGGCGATCTTTTCCGAAGGCTTTGGCAGAGATTCGAGGACCTGGGGGTGACTGACGTCTCTTGTACTCCGCTAAATCTACGAGTCGGGTTATCTGCTCAACTATTTCTGGGTCATAGCCTTCTGCAACAAGTTCTGCAGCAGACCGATCTTGTTCCACATATGCCTCAAGCAACGGATCCAAAAGTTCGTAAGGCGGTAGTGATTGATCGTCGGTTTGATCTGGTCTCAGTTCTGCAGACGGAGGCTTACTGATCGATGCTTCTGGAATCCACGAGGAAGTCGTTTGACTATTCCGCCAACGACACAGTTCGTAGACGAGCAGCTTTGGGCAGTCTTTTAGCACCGCGAAGCCTCCCGCTGTATCGCCATAAAGCGTTGAATAGCCGACTGAGGTTTCGCTCTTATTCCCCGTTGTCAGAACCAACCAGCCCTTCTTATTTGACATCGCCATCAGCAATATCCCGCGCAGGCGACTTTGAAGATTCTCCTCTGTGAGGTCTGGGCTATGGCCACGAAAAACAGGCTCAAGCATGCTGGTCAATGCTGCGTACCCGGCCTCGATTGGAATCGTTTGAAAATCGATACCAAAGTTCCCTGCCAACTCAGCAGCGTCATCTTCTGATCCTCGGCTTGAGTACCGGGACGGCATCGATACTCCATGGACCCGTTCAGGGCCAAGAGCGTCAACGGCGATCGCTGCCACCAGACTTGAGTCCACTCCCCCCGATAAACCAATAACAACTTCGCTGAATCCGTTTTTGTTGACGTAATCGCGGGTGGCCAGCACCAGTGCGTTCCAGACTTCAGCGATCGTTTCGTCACCTTCTACGACCACAGGTTCTGCTATCGCACTCTTCGTCTTCTGTTTTGTTGAAGTGACGATTACCGGTAACCCGTCAGAGCTGCATTCGTCTACATCAAGGTCAACAAGTTGAACGGCTTCTTCAAACTGGGGAAGGCGAGCAACGAGTTCGCCCTGAGAATTTGCGACAAAAGAAGAGCCGTCGAAAATTAATTCGTCTTGGCCCCCTACCTGATTTACATACACAACCGGGATCTTGTGACTGGTAACCCGTTCTATAATCGTCGACGCTCGGTCCGCATCTTTGCCTCGTTGATACGGAGACGCGTTCAAGGAGATCGCTAAGCCCACGCCTGAAGTGATCTGGTCATTCAGGGGACCTTCGTCGAACCACTGGTCTTCGCAAATAGAAATACCGACCATCACACCGGCGATTTGGACGATCGGACCTGCTGAAGTGCCAGGTGAGAAATAGCGCTTCTCGTCAAAAACCGAGTAGTTAGGAAGCAACTGCTTTCGATAAATACCTTTGACTGCACCCTGATGGCAAACAGCAGCCGAGTTGTATATGTGTTGGCCTTCCTGCTCAGGGAATCCCACGACAGCGACAGCGTCGGAGGTGCGAGCTGCAATGTCTTCCAGCGCCGCACGTGCGTCCTCAAGAAAACGTTGTTTTAGAAGTAAATCCTCTGGTGGGTAACCGCATACTGCTAGTTCGCTAAAGACGACAACGTCGGCTTCGCGTTCAAGAGACTGATCATAAGCTTCGGTAATTGAGGCGACATTCGAGTCGAAGTCACCTAAACGAAAGTTGAGTTGCGCTAGGGCAACTCTGATCGAAGCCATGGGTATGAGGCTAGAAGCAGACAGAGGTCAACTGCGAAAAGTATTTGGGCGGGGCCGTTGGCCCCGCCCAAATCGTTAACCGAGATATTGCGTTATGCCAAAGCAGCGCAGCATGTGTTGGTCAACAGTGTTGCCACAACATACGGGTCAGCATTTGCATTAGGCCTGCGGTCTTCTATATATCCCTTACCGTCTTGGGCGACCTGCCATGGAATCCGTATCGATGCTCCTCGATCCGAAACTCCATAGCTGAACTGGTCAAACCTTTGAGTTTCATGTTCACCGGTCAAACGATCTTCGATTCCTATGCCATAGCCAGCAAGGTGTTCTTGTGGTTTGCCAGGTGCACCCATAGATTCAGCAGCCTTTTCAACGGCGTCATAGTTTTCACGCATGGCGTTGGTTGAGAAGTTGGTGTGCATACCAGCTCCGTTCCAGTCACCCTTCATGGGTTTCGCTTCGATGCTGATTTCCAAGCCGTGCTCTTCGCCTGCACGGTAGAGCAGGTAACGGGCCATCCAGAGGTGATCGCCAACAGCGACTGTGTCCACGGGACCTATCTGGAATTCCCACTGGCCGGGCATAACTTCAGCGTTTGTGCCAGATATCGCCAATCCGGCTTCGATGCACCACGTTGTGTGTTGCTCTACGAGGTCACGGCCGCGAATCTTCACAGCGCCGACTCCGCAGTAATACGGCCCTTGCGGGGCGGGGAACCCACCGGCAGGAAAGCCAGCAGGCCAACCTGTGGCTGGATCTAGCATGGTGTATTCCTGCTCCAACCCGAACCAGGGTTCTTGGTCGCCATATTGGTCCAAAGCGGCTCGTGCTGCAGCGCGAGTGTTGGTTGGGTGCGGCGACATGTCCGATGTCAACAAGGTTTCGCATAGAACGAGGATGTCGTTGCCTCCGCGAATTGGATCAGGGCACTGAAATACGGGCTGTAGTACGACGTCGGAATTGTCGCCAGTTGCCTGATTCGTGCTTGATCCGTCAAAACCCCATATTCCGGGGTCATCACCATCTGCAAGGACTTTGGTCTTAGACCTGATCTCTGCGGTTGGTTCTGTTCCGTCAATCCATATGTATTCAGCCCTATACGCCACTGTGTTTACTCCTGTTAGAGGGGGCGGGATCGAAAGGCAAGCTAACAATTAGAATGACCTCAGCGCACCATTTTTCGACTAACCGAACGGTCGGGCCTTACTAATAAGCCCACAGACCCCTAGTTTTAGCCTCGTCATGCAATTGTGAAAGTCATGTAAACGGAACGCTTCAAGGTTTGATTTACAGCGAGAACCGCCAAGAATAGGTTCAGTGTTGTAAGCGCACGGCGCCACATGAGAAAGTGAACTCAGATGGAACGACCACAGGACTATGTGCAAAGACGTGTTGAGGAACGCGGGGTTCGTTTAGTTCGTCTGTGGTTTACCGATGTTCAGGGTCAGCTGAAGTCGTTTGCGATTTCTCCTGCTGAACTCGAAACTGCATTCGAGAGCGGCATGGTGTTCGATGGTTCTTCGATCGACGGTTTCAGTAGGGTCCGAGAAGAGGACATGGTCGCTCGCCCTGATCCGGCGACTTTCGAATTAATGCGCTGGGGTGGTAACGACGAAAATGCGGCTCGAATGTTTTGCGACATTGAACGAGCCGATGGGAGCGCATTCCCGGGTGACTCCAGGCAAGTGTTGCGACGCTCAATGGAACGAGCCCTTGCCCAAGGTTTCACATTTTTCACGGCTCCCGAACTTGAGTATTTCTTGTTCGAAGCAGACAGAAACGGTGATCCCGTTCCACTAGATAACGGCAGTTATTTTGATCTGACCACCGCTGATGTAGCGAGCAATATTCGTCGTCAAACACTGACAACTTTGGAGGCAATGGGGATCCCTGTGGAATATTCATTCCACGAAGACGCCCCGAGCCAGCACGAAATTGATTTGCGTTATACCGATGCCTTGACCATGGCGGACAATGTCATGACATTTCGTTTAATCGTTCGGGAAATAGCTCTCGAACACGGAGTGCACGCGACATTCATGCCTAAGCCGTTAACGGGTGTTCAGGGTTCAGGGATGCATACTCATCTGTCGTTATTTAGAGATGGGGTCAACGCTTTCCACGACCCGGAAAGTCCAGATGGCCTGTCTGATGTTGCCCGCGGTTTTATTGCTGGCCTCCTACATCACGCGCGAGAAATCACCGCTATTACCAATCAACTTGTGAACAGTTACAAAAGACTGGTAACCGGTTATGAGGCACCGGTAAATGTTTCGTGGGCCCGGGCCAACCGCGCCGCTCTTATACGAGTTCCCACAAGCCGCGAGGGCGGTGTTGATGACACGACTCGGATCGAGTATCGAGCGCCTGATCCTGCATGTAACCCTTACCTAGCTTTTGCGGTAATGCTCGCCGCAGGAATGAAGGGAATCGAACAGGGCTACGAATTACCACTTGAAGCGCCACCTTCGATGACCGGATTCACTGAACACGGCGGCTTAATCGATCAGGCTCAACTTCCCCAGTCATTAGATGAGGCGCTCGACGAAATGGAGAAAAGCGACCTTGTAGCTGACACTTTGGGCGATCACTTGTTCAGTTGGTTTCTTCGAAACAAGCGGCGTGAGTGGAACGACTATAAAGCCCAAGTAACCCCATTTGAACTTGACCGGTATTACTCAAGTTTGTGATGACCGTTCTAGCTATTTACCCCGCGGACCCAGCCCCTGAGCTAGCTCAGCTTTTAGATCTGAGCGGTTTCGTGTGGAAGGGCGTGGCCCAGCCATCTGATGTAGACCTCTTCGAACCCGACGAGGGGTGGGGTGGGGCGATAGTCCAACTGGGCGAGAACAGCGATCTTGGTTGGGGGATGCTTCGAGCCTTACGTAGGCGTGACGTTCCAGTGGCTCCACTGTTGTTGATGGTCAGGGGCAACGAATTGAACGAACTCGATCTACGTGACGATCTTTTTGACGATTTTTGCCTGGACCCGTTTCATCCTCGAGAACTCGAAGCTCGAGTTAGACACATGCTTGCCTCTTCGGGAGGTGATCTCAGTGGAGAACGGATCGAATACGGCCCATTGATTTTAGACCTGGAAACTTATGAAGCTTCGGTCAACAATCGGCCTCTGGATTTGACGTTCATGGAGTACGAGTTACTCAGGTTCTTGGCAGCGACCCCCGGAAGGGTGTTTACAAGAGAGGTCCTTCTCAGCAGAGTCTGGGGTTATGAGTATTACGGTGGCGCAAGGACAGTAGATGTTCATGTCCGACGGCTGCGGGCGAAACTTGGCGAAGAATACGCTGCCCTAATCCAAACCGTGCGAAGCGTTGGCTACCGCTTAGGTGAAAGTCGTCGCCGATAAGCGCCGAACATTCGCAAGGTCAGAATCTAGTAATTAGTTTCGATGAGGCTGCTGCCTTCATGCCGTGATTCAGCGTCGCCTTTCAGGGAGTTCCCTAACAAAGCAGCTACAGCAGCGAGGCTAAGGGTGATCATGAATGGGCTCAGCAACAGAATTACAGCTATAGCTATTCCTCCGACCATGTTCTCGATGGTAGCCAGTTAACGACGTTAGTTACGACTTAGGTAAGCAATAAAACACCTAATGCTGTCACCATCGGATGATCAATCTGAGATGTGAGCTATCGCTTCAATTTCGACCAGACCACCAAGTGGTAACGCCTTGACGGCAATAGCTGAACGGGACGGTCGATGATCTCCAAAAGTTTGGGCATAGATCTCGTTTATGGTTGAAAAGTTTTCAATGTCGGTCATAAATACTGTGCACTTCACGACATTTTCGAGACTCAGGCCGTGTTGTTGGAGAACGCTCTGAGCATTGGCGAGAGCTTGGGATGTCTGTGCTTCAACTCCTTCGACTAACGAACCGTCGGCGAGACCCAATTGGCCAGACACGAACAGAAGATCGCCTGCCCGGTATGACGCTGAGTAATGAGCTACGGGTTTAGACACTTGGTACCTCCACGTACACGAAGTAAAGGGTTTGGGTCTGATTTATCCGGTTGGCAAATCAGGTGGACAACCCCGATTCAACCATGCGGCGGCGGCTACTGCGGCAAATACTGCGTCTCCCGCTGCGAGAACTTCGCCTTCGCCTACCGAAACTACCTCTATGTGAGGGCTGTCCGAAGAGCGAAGCACCCCAAAGGATCGAACTGTGAGATCTTGTACTTCTCCTGATGGGTCCACGCTCAGACTCTCTGAAGTCACCCAGCTGTAGGCCATGTGCGCTGCGCCTATGCAGTAGCTGCGAAACATCACCCAGTCGAGCGGCGTGCCACTATCAACTTCAATCCGGATTATTCCTTGATCGATCTCAGCTTGTGCACGCGCCCCCGAAGGAGCATGAACCCAATCATTTTGACCGCGAAGTCCTGTTCGAAGCATCTCGGCCTCAGCCCATCCAGCGCCTCTCAAAGCAAGCGAAGTTGGGGGACCGGGGATTTCTATCTGTTCGATTTCACAGGCGGGTAATACCGCTTGAATAACCTCCGCTACACCGGGCGTCTTGGCGACGCGGACAACACCACTCCCATCGGCGCGTAGTCCTGCAGCGATTGGGGGGCGTTTACTTCCGTAACGGACCACATCTTCTCTTGACCAAAGGACCCGCACAGGTAGACCGTTCTCCCGTGCGAGCAATTGGGCTCTTTCCGATACATCACTGTCAGTTTTCCCACCAAAAGCTCCCCCATTCGCTATTGGGTTAGACGGCTCACCGAGCGGGTCACACCATGACGCGTCAGTTTCCAGGTACGCCGGTTCCACCCACCCAGTTCGAAGAGTGAGTGACCAGTCCCCTTTGGGTAACTCCAACGGAGGGTTTGACTCCAAGCTGGTACGCCGACCTTGAACTTTGCCAGCACGTTCTCGAGCTTGGTGCAGTGTTTCCCCAACAACCCACCGCTCATCATTTCGAGTTGCCACAAGCGCCTGATCTGGGGGTTTGTCATCTCCAAAGCTCACTTCGCCCAGCACTACTTCTGGGCCCACAATTTGGTGCATCCCAGCTTCAAGGCTTGCTTGACGGGTCGCTAATTCGACATCTCGTTGAGGGTATTCAACTGAAACTTCGGCTGCTGCTTCTCTGATGGTTTGCCATCCGGTACAACGACAAAGATGAGCGGACAACAACCGATCTACTGTTTCTCGATCTCCAAGGTCGGCGCCTTTGCGTTCATGCCCTACGAACCGACAGACGATACCCGGAGTACAAAAGCCGCACTGAGAAGCCCCATGGGCCAAGAAAGCGTCTGCCCATCGTGCCCGCTCCGGTTCGGTTAGGCCATCGATAGTGGTGATGCTTCTGCCCGCAACGCGCCTCAGCGGCGTAACGCAGGCAACTCGGGGGGCGTTGTCGATCAACACGGTGCAGCAACCGCACTGTCCTTGCGGACTGCAACCATCCTTGACCGACCGATTCCCGAGATGGTCGCGTAACGCCCCCAAAAGGCTGCCGCCGTCATCTACGACGTCAACCTCTTGTCCATCAAGTTGGAATCGAATGAGTCGTTCGATGGGATTACCTCCATACCAGGAATAGGTCTCAACGCTTCAGATGAGAGCAGAGTTCAGGCTACGTTCCAAGGAGTGAATCGCAATATGTGGGACCCTCAGCGTGTTTCACGCAGAACTTTCTTATCACTCGCGGGTGGTGGCTTAGCCGCCACAGCCTTGTTGGCAGCATGCGGGACCCGGACAAAAAATCAAAGCGAACTTAAAGCAGCATCGAAATGGTTTTCTGACCAAACCGTTATCAGCAATCGGGGCCCTCAAAGAACAATCTGGTCATTCTCCGATGATGACGGCAATCTGGGCGGGCTTTCACCGGAATCGATTGAAGTGGAGATTGTTGATACTGACTTCCAGACAATTCTCACAACCACCGCACAACGCCATATTGACGGTGTCGCGATGCCTTACTACCCAGTGATCGTTCCATTCCAAAGATCAGGGATTCACGAATTTCGTTTCGATCTAGGAAAGCGAGGAAAGTACGTCGGCTACACAAACCCGGGAACAAAATCGCAGAGCCCGATCATTTGGCCCGGTGATCGTTTCCCGGCCCTGGTGACCCCCACCTCATCACGCCCCAGTGGTGTGAACCCCATTTGCACTCGAGAACCTTCATGCCCATTTCACGACATATCACTGGACGATTCAATTTCTTCGGAACGCGCAACTGTACTAATCGTGAGCACACCGGCGTTTTGTGGAACGAAATGGATGTGCGGTCCTGTATTAGAGAACTTGATCTCCCAAGTCGGATCAAATTATTCAGGATTCGATGTTATTCACGCAGAGGTGTATTCAAATCCAAGTACAGACGACCTAGGCCCGATTGCACCCGCGGTCATAAAAATGGGTGTCAATTACGAGCCTTTTATGTTCCTTCTAGACGAACAAGGTGTAGTCCTGCGACGACTTGACCATATTTGGGACAACGTCGAACTGAGGGAATTACTTTCGCTGATTTAAAAGGTTGGTTCTCAGCTGAAAGAGCTACCGCAGCCGCATGTTCGTTGAGCATTTGGGTTATCAATGGCAAACCCCGACCCCATCAGGCCATCCTTGAAATCCAACGTGGCTCCTTCGAGAAGTTGGGCGCTCATTGGATCCGAAACGACACGGACATCTCCATCTCCATCTCCGAAGAATTGCGACATGTCATCTGCTTCGGTTTCGCTATCAAAAAACATTTCGTAGCTGTACCCAGAACATCCGCCGGGACGGACTGCTACTCGGAGCGCCAAATCAATTTCGCCTTCGGCTTCGATTAATTCTCTAACTTTTTCAGTCGCAATATCAGTCAAGGCGATCATGTTTTGGGACCTCCGATGTTATCTATTTTCAATTGTAGCCAATACGCGACAGTGGATCACAACGAATGTCGTTACTAGCCTTATAAATGTGGATCACCAGCCTGTTGACGAAACCGAGATTCTTGGCGTCTTGCGCGGCGTGATGGATCCCGAGTTACACGACAATATTGTCGACTTGGGAATGGTGCGGTCTGTTTCCCTCGAGGGAGAGACTGCTCACATCACTATTGCGCTTACCACAGCTGGGTGTCCTCTCCGCGCAACCATAAAACGTGACTGCGAAACTCGGGTTGAGTCACTTCCTGGCATCAATGCGGTCCAGTTGCACTGGGACGAGTTGACGCCAGAAGAACGCACGCGAGTTATGGAACGCGCCCGACTTACCGCGCGCGACAACGCGGCCCCAAGTCAAATTCCGGCTCGCACTCGAGTTATTTCGATCGCTTCAGGTAAAGGAGGGGTGGGCAAATCTTCCGTAACGGTCAACATTGCTACCGCGTTAGCCGCTCGAGGTCTGACGGTCGGTGTTCTTGACGCAGATATTTGGGGTTTCAGTGTGCCAAGAATGCTGGGGGTCGATTCTCGGCTAAATGCCCGCCCCGCGAATTCGGGTGAAGAACGTGGGAAGATAGTCCCCGAAGAACGACCTGAGGGTCCCGGACTTCTAAAGGTCGTGTCGACTGGTTTGATGGTCGATACAGAAGAAACCGCTCTCATGTGGAGAGGCCTCATGTTGGCTAAAGCGGTTGAACAGTTTCTCCATGATGTGGATTGGGGTGACCTGGATTATTTGCTGATTGATATGCCACCGGGTACCGGTGATGTCCAAATGGCTTTAGCCAGGTTGTTGCCTCAAGCAGAGATGCTGGTTGTGACTACACCAGCTGTCAGCGCTCAAAAGGTGGCGATCCGTGTCGCTGACATGGCGAGACGCAGCCACATGCCTGTGCTGGGTGTGATCGAAAATATGTCTGCCTTTACAACCCCCGACGGCACCAGTTGGCCGCTTTTCGGTGAGGGCGGCGGTGAGCGCCTAGCCAATGAAATCGATGTGCCATTGCTAGGTTCCATCCCACTCGAAGCTGCTGTATCTACCGGCGGGGATACTGGTCAACCGGTTGTTACGTCAGATGGGCCGGCGAGCCGGGCATTCCATGAAATTGCTACACGCCTTTTTGAAGAAATCGCGCCGCCCCTGGATATGAACGCTTGTTCGGCGTCAGCGATCGCTGAAATACCCGTGTCGCTGAAAAGCGAAAAAACTTTTGATCACTGAGTTGAGCCATGCGGAGGGGGTTGAGCTAACGCTTCTTCGTAGCCAACTTCTCCGGGCATCAGCACTGAGGGAGAACCATCTTCGGAGATAACCAACGCGGGCAATAACTCCGGTATGTCGGTTAGCTCATCTGCCCACTGCATCACTTCATCGACTGACTCCAATTCCAAGAGCGGTTCAAGATTGGCGACTGTTGGCAAAATCATTTCGAACTTGCCGGCGTGGTGAAGTTCCATAGCCTCCTTGGGAGCGATCCAACAGCTCTCGACAGTTTCTCCTCCATCGTGTGCTGGGCGCTGTCCATATGGTGACCGCGCCACAAAAAACCGGGTATCGAATCGTCTCGGCGGGCCAATGGGAGTGATCCAATGACTGACGTAACGCAGATCATCGAAGTTCAACGACAGACCTTCAGATCGACACAAGTCCATCACCGTAAGATCGCCAGCGTAAAGAGCGTTTCGGTGGCCTTGGAACCGCTGATGAACCTGTGGGTCAGCTAACGACAAGTCCTCCCCATCGATTCGCGCCAGTAACGCCCCTGCTTCTTCGAAACATTCGCGAATCGCGGCCACCCAATAAGCCAGACCACCGCTTTCGATCTGAAGTCGTTTTGAGGCTTGGCTGTCATCAAGTCCGGAAGAAACGGTCTCAACTTCGTGAGTTAATTGGTCGTTGACATCCACGGCCCCGCCAGGGAACACGAACTGACCTGGAACAAATTCGCTTTTGGGGTTCCGTTTGAGCATGAAGGTTTCAAGACCTTGCTGCCCATCTCGAACCAGCATGACCGTCGCTGCCAGCCGAACTTCAACCGGTGTTGTCAATTGTCATTATCTCCAGATGCATCCCTGCCCTCGCTGGGAGGGATTTCGTTATCCCAGTCAGGCAGATTCGATGTTGTGAAGTTAGTTGCTATTCGCGAACGAAACTTTCGTCTCGCGACATTCAACACACCATTCCGCACTGGGGGAATCAACAAAAATAACCCGACGACATCGGTAAGAAATCCTGGAGTGAGCATCAAAGCGCCCGCGAAAAGCACTGCCACTCCGGAAAAAATTTCATCACTTGGCATTTCACCGTTTCGTAAACGATCTTGAGATTTTCTGAGTAAACCAAGCCCTTGGTGTTTAACAAGCCATGCCCCGACGAGGCTGTCAACAATTAGCAAAGTCACCGTATTCCAGGCCCCCACCGCCTGACCGACTTGAATAATGAGCATGAGTTCAAGGATCGGTACTACAACGAAAAGAACGAAAAGAAGGACCACTTGTTTGATCCTAGTGACGGTACCTAGGGCGAATCGAACTCGGGCGGACCTATCCTCTTATCGTGCGACCACCATCAGTTGATGCGTTATCCAGATCTCTGTCAGACATAGATCTCCCATCTCCTCTGCTGGTCGAAGCTGCTCGCACTGCTATCAGCAACAACGATCCAGACTCGGCTCGAGAAGAAGCGCTCAAATTGAAACGAGCGCTTTTAGGCCCAGCTATCAACGCGACCGGGGTATTGCTTCACACCAATCTCGGTCGGGCGCCATTGGGGTACCAGCAGGCACCACAAGCAACAAATCTCGAATTCGATTTGGCCACGGGCAACCGTGGCTCACGAAATGACCATGCAGCCAATTTGATCTGCAAATTAGGCGGAGCAGAAGCAGCTCTTGTAGTGAACAATTGTTCTGCCGCTGTGACGTTGGTACTTGCAGCTCTCGCGCGTAACCGGGCTGTTGCTGTTTCCAGAGGAGAGCTTGTTGAAATCGGAGGAGGCTTCCGAGTGCCGGATGTCATGGCCGAGTCCGGCGCTCAACTGATTGAAGTGGGAACTACTAACCGCACCCGTATTGCTGACTATCAAGCAGCCCACCGGTTACATGACGCTGCTCTATTACTCAAGGTCCATCCATCAAATTACAAAATCAGTGGTTTCACCGAAGAAGTTTCGATCGGGTCGTTAAGCGATGTTGGTCCTCCGGTTGTTGCAGATCTTGGGTCCGGGTTTATCGACGAGGCATGCCACTGGTTACGTGATGGGAAACCCTCTTGGCTCCGTGATGAACCTGCTGTGAAACAGACATTGGAAGCGGGAGCTGACTTAGTAACTTTTTCATGTGACAAGCTATTTGGGGGTCCTCAAGCGGGAGTTATCGCGGGACGAAAGGATCTCGTAGCAGCTTGTGCTAGCCACCCTCTCATGAGGGCATTCCGACCCGGGGCGTTGGTACTAAACGCCCTGCAGCAGACAGCTTTGGCTTATCTTCGTCGCGAAGGGGACGCAATTCCTTTCTGGCGTATGGCTCAAATTCCAGTGGCAGACCTTGAAGCTCGCGCTGAGGCTCTCGGAGTTGGTAGCCCTGTCCACACAATGTCTATGACGGGTGGAGGTTCACTACCTGGAGAAGAATTCCCATCTGCAGGAGTGGAAATAGAGGGAGATGTGTCCGAGGCTCTCCGTAATGCTGAGGTACCGGTGATAGCGAGAGTTCGAGATCATTCAACAGTGCTAGACCTGCGAACAGTTAACCCCGATGACGATGCTTTGGTGGCAAAAGCCGTTGCCTCCTCTATTTGACCAATGCACGTAATTGCGACAGCAGGGCATGTCGATCACGGTAAATCGACGCTCGTACGCGCGCTCACAGGAACTGACCCTGACCGACTTGCTGAAGAAAAGGAACGGGGTCTAACTATCGACTTAGGTTTCGCATTCACGACCCTGTCGTCAGGCCGCAAGTTGTCCTTCATTGATGTTCCTGGACACATCAGATTTATTAAGAACATGCTCGCCGGTGTGGGTGCCGTTGATGCCTGCATTTTCGTTGTTGCAGCAACCGAAGGGTGGAAACCTCAATCAGAAGAGCATCTTCGCATTCTCGAACTATTGGGGATCAGTCACGGGCTGATAGCTCTCACTCAAATAGGTCTGGTTGACGATGAACTCGCTCAGCTCGCCCACATGGATATTGAAGAGAAAACCGAAGGAAGTTTCCTCCAGGGCGCCCCAGTCATAGCTGTTGACAGCTTGGATGGCACTGGCATTGATGAACTCAGAGAAGCCTTAGATGCTCTAACGGAAGACGCTCCGACGGCTACAAACACTAAACGACCGCGTTTGTGGATCGACCGTTCATTTGCTGCAACCGGTGCAGGAAGCGTGGTCACTGGCACATTAACCGGAGGTCGCCTTCGAGTCGACGACGAATTAGTTCTCGTACCCGGTGAAAACCGGGCGCGGATTCGAGCAATACAAACACAAGGCGAACCACGCACCAAGATTGACCCTGGTCACAGGGTCGCCCTCAACCTAGCCAATGTCGATCATCAAGTCTTGGGTAGGGGCGTTGCCCTGATATCAAGTGACCAATGGCATCGAACAAGAAAATTTGATGCCGACATCAATGTGCTCGCGAACCTCGATCACGAAGTTTCCCGACGGGGAGCCTTCTCTCTGTACATAGGTTCTGGGGAATGGCCGGTGAGCATCCGGGTTCTGGGTCCCAACCCACTTGCTCCAGGGTCAGAGGGGCAGGTGAGGGTCTTCCTGCCTGAAGAATTACCACTACTTCCCGGCGACCGGTTCATTCTCCGCGAGTCGGGGCGTGACGAAACTATCGGCGGAGGACAAGTACTTGATGTGGACCCCATAGTTAAAGCTTCCGAAGCCCAGCCTGACCTCTCAGTGGACCGAGTAGTAGCCGAGCGAGGGTGGATCAAAGTAGATGAATTGGAGCGCCTTACTGGAGTAGCCACACAACCCGTTTTAGGGGACTGGGTCGCGCCACCATCGGTGGTTGCGGCTGCGGAACAAGAAGTTCGTTCCTTAATCGATCAAGCCGGGCCAGTGGGTCTAGATGTTGCATTGCTAAACGAAATAGAACGGCTGGTAGTGGTCAGTCTCGACGGTATCGACGTGCTCGAAGGCAAAGCACGACCCTTGGATCAAGAAGATGTCTTTGTTAATCACCCATTAGTCAATGAACTTGAAGCAAACCCTTTTTCACCTGCTCAACCTGATGGGTTATCAAGTGAGGAGATAAGAGGTTTAATCCAACGGGGAACGGTGATCCAAAATGATGGTGTTTTGTTCGCTGCTTCTGCCATAGATAGCGCAGCGATCGTGGTGGCTCAGCTCTTAGAAGAAAAACCTGACGGCGTCACGGTTGCTGAAATCCGTGATGCTTTGGGAACGACGCGAAAGTTCGCGTTACCTATCTGCGCTGTGCTTGATAGCACCGGTGTGACGCGCCGAAGAGAAGATCTCAGGATCGCCGGACCGCGGTTACCCACGATTTAGTCATTCCAAGTTGACCTTGCCAGATGGCAGGTCTTGGATCTAAGAGACGATCTCGCCGTCGAGGACAAGCAACATCTGTCGCCGTTCGGCCTCATTTGCACCGCCCCAGATTCCGTGTGGTTCACGGATGTCTAAAGCATATGAAAGACAATCTTCTTTCACAGAGCATTGGGCACAGATGGCCCGAGCTCTTGCTTCACGATTTAGCTTTTCGTCTTTACGTTCAAACCTTGGCGGCGGAAAGAAAACCGTCGATTGCGGTCCTCTACACGCGGCCTTGTGTTCCCAACTGTCATCAGGCAGTGCAGCCATAATTCGCTTCCCCCAATGTCCCTCCGGAGGCAATCTAGGCGCGCGAATAAGCAGATCGCAAGAAAAAATCGAAAAACGATTCAATTTTTGAAAACCCTTGCTTACAGGTGTTATTGATCGTTTTCACTCGATGACTGGCCCGTTTGTTGCTCGGGGGCCTCTACTTCTGAAGGCTGTCGTTGTCGCATCTCTCGGTAATCAACGGCGCCGCCTTCTTCAGGTTCAACCTCGAGAACCAGCCCCTCAATTCCAACAATCCGAGCCGGTTCGCCTTCTTTGATAGGTGTAAGTCGGTTAACTCGAGCTCGCCACTGAGCTTGTTCATATACGACTATGCCCTCGGGAGCTAGATCTGTTGAAGCAGATGCCATTTGGCCAATCATCCAATCCCTACCCAGAGTGCTCGTTCCGTACCTTGTACGAACCAATGCCGGCATCCCTGAGAACACAAATGCGAGGGTGAGTCCTATGCCTCCCAGCAACGTCAACCAACTCACTGAATGAGAAGCAAATAGGCGAAGGGAGCCAACTGCCAAAGACGCGACGCCAACGACTGTCCAAAACCTCGGCACGCCCGTTTGAAGGTCAATGGCGAATCCAAACATCGCAACTACCAGAAGCACCAGCGCCCACAAACGGACGTCGAGAACTCCGAGCCCATAGCAGGCAAATAGAAGCGAGCCACAGCCAACTCCCCCGGCCACACCGATGCCGCCAGTGAAGAAGTCGAGTAGCAACATTGACATACCAACAAGCAACAAAAGATATGCAACAGCGGGGCTAGCGACGGTATGAAACAACTGATCAACGAGTGACAACTTGTTAAACGTAACTCTGACATCGTCAGCGACTGATCGTTGAACGAGCCCATCAGCTCGTTCAAGTTCTGTGGAGATTTTCTCGATCAGACCGATGTCTTCCATTGCCAACAAAAATTCGCCCAAAGTGGGAGCCATCACATCGACGAGGCCCGCTGTGACTGCTTCTTCGCCGCGCAGTAACTCGGTTGCTCCTACTGCCGAACCGGACTCTTCGGAAACATCGAAATCTCCTAAATTGCCCATTCGACTTCCTGGAGCAATACCGGAAAAGTGGGCTGCATCTACCAAATGAGCGGCGGCGCCTTTAGCGGTAGCTCCGCTCTGACCTATCCACGCTCCGACAGGCACGAGTGAACCTTCAACGTTTTGCAGAAGGTCCTGAATTTGTTGTTGGTTCGCTGCTTCACCTGGGCTGTTGATCTGGATGACAATGGCTAGCGCCCAATTCCGTTGAGCATTGTCCAGTTGCAAATTGATGTAATCAATTTCTATGGGATCCAGGAGGCCGCTCACTTCAATTATTTGGATTTCGCGGGAGTGTTCATGACCTGTGTGGGCAGCCGCTGGAGACCAGTGCAGGCCAAGCAAAATGGCGCAAACGGCTACGGATACCGCACCCAAACGAAGCGTGGGATTCAATTTGGTCAAAGCTTCACCACGTAGCCATTCACTCATTGTCTCGCCAAGACTACAGAGACCCGAACACTCTCCCATTCTCTTAGACCCGATGCTATTGACGCCTCTATGTCACGTTCACCGCGACTAGCCTCGTGAGCAGTGACTACTGTCCTTTTAGCAAGTGATGCAGATTGGTTGATCGAAGAGGTGCGCTCTGCTCTGAGTGATCCAGGCACCGACGTAATGGTGGTCCGCGCAGGCGCCGATGTTCGGTATGCAGTGTCTACTCAAAGTCCCGAGTTGGTCATTCTTGACCTACAGATCGGCAACATGGGTGGCATGGCGACATGCATGGATCTTCAACTTGAAATTGGTGCTGGGAGAATCACCAACGTCCCAATACTGATGCTTTTGGACCGCTCAGCAGACGTATATCTGGCCCAACAAGCCGGAGCTCAAGGTTGGCTAGTAAAGCCCTTGGATTCCTTCCGCTTGAAGGTGGCCTCAGTCAAGCTTCTAGCCGGCGAGGACATGCGGGACGAGATTATCGATGTTTCAGCAAGCAAATCCGATTCAATTACGCCAGAAGATCTCGTTGCAGAGGGTGACGAAAATCAAAACGACGAGCCTGCTGAAGTCGGTTAGACGTATCGGTCAATCGGGGAATTAAGTTCTATTTGCTGTAGCGTCGTGGGTTCCAGAACGGTCTGACGGGCAGTGGCGCAGGTTGGTAGCGCGCTTCGTTCGGGACGAAGAGGTCGTGGGTTCAAATCCCGCCTGCCCGACCATTAATTGGCCCCATCTCGCGAGTTTTTGATTCGTCGCGAGACCGTCGGAGGCACATTCTCGGGGATGACCTTTGACAACGTCTCTTTTCTGTCGCCAATTCGTTTGATCACCGAGACACTGCTCATGCGAAACTCTGACCAACACATGATTACGGTTACACCGAAAAGAACGTAGGGGGATTTTGAAGTGATTGACCCACAAGGTCGAGTGATGATGGTTAGTGGTGCCAACCGCGGTATAGGTGCGGCGTTGGCCCGTCAATTCCATTCAGATGGTTGGGTCGTAAGTCTCGGCGCGAGAAACGTCGACCAACTCGAAGCATCAATCCAGGGATGGGCTGATCAAAATGTTTCGTGCCATAGCTACGACGCTCTTGACCCGGCCAGCGGAGACGCTTGGGTGCAAGCGACCGCCGATTTACGAGGACGCATAGACGGACTTACGAACAACGCTGGGATTGGCCACATGGAGGGGTTAGCCGACTTATCCGAGGAAATCTTGGATGAAATGTGGGCCGTGAACGTCAAAGGTCCGCTCCGCCTCATCCAGGAAGCCCGCTCCTTACTTGCGGCCTCAGGTGAAGGGCGAATCATCAACGTGGTGTCTCTATCAGGTAAGAGAGTTAAGGGAACATTTGCCCCCGGGTACGCAATGACCAAACACGCCTTCCTCGCTTTGCATCACGCTGTAAGACACGCGACATTCGATGACGGCATAAGGGTCACCGCGATCTGTCCGGGTTACGTCGAAACCGACATGACCTCTACATTCGGTGTTGACCCTTCCATCATGATCCAACCTGAAGACCTAGCCGAAACTGTTGCAACGATCGTCAAACTTCCCAACACCGCAACTGTTGCCGAGATTTTGATGACATGCGAGCCTGAAGTTTTGGGATAATCAATTCGATGAACGTCGCAGAGCTTCTCGATCAAACTCCTGACCCGGAGAGCATTGCCCTAGTCGATCGATCCAAAGAGCCAGCCGAAAGGTTGACGGTCACCCAGATACAAAATCAAGTGAGGGTATTTGCGGCCGCGCTCGTAAATCGTGGACTGGCTCCGGGTTCTCGGGTTGGGATGCTGGCAAGCAACCTGAGTGAGTACTACATCGTAATGTTCGGTGCTCCAGCTGCGGGAATGGTGTTCGTACCGTTGAATACACGTCTTCCTGCATCCACTCTCGAATACATCGCCAGCGACGCCAAAATCGAACTACTCGTTACGGACGCGGGACATGCCGCTTCGTTGGCGTCGGTCCCATCCATCGTGATTGGTTCAACGGAGTGGACCGAGATTATGGCTGGTGCTCCCCTTGATGACCTCGCCGAAGTGGAGCCCGGCGACGTCGCGATTCAGATCTATACATCGGGTTCTACTGGGCAGCCTAAGGGGGTGCTGCTATCTCATGAAAACGTGACTTTTACGGTTCTTGAGTACGGTGCAGCGCTTCCCGGGGAGGTGATGCTTGTATCTGCACCGCTCTACCACAAGAACGCCTCGATGGCTTCAAAGCTGGCGTTCGCCAGCGGAGGTCAAGTGGTCCTTCTACCCCAGTTCTCGGCACGCGGCTACCTTGAGGCAATTAACGACCACCGAGTCTCCATGTGTTCAGGGGTACCAACCATGTACGCCCTCATCACGGCCGAACTGCACGAATCCCCTGTTACCTATGACCTGTCATCGGTTCAAAGGGTCTTAATCGGCTCTGCACCAATGACCGAAGCCCTTTTCGACGACGTTCAGGCCCTCTTCCCGGATGCCCATGTAACTAATGGTTATGGCACGACCGAAGCGGTTCTTGAATTTGGTCCTCACCCTGACGGTCTCCCCAGGCCAAAAATTGCTCTCGGCTACCAACACCCCAAAGTAGAACTCAAACTTGTCGATCCCGAAAACGGCGCTGAATCTAACCATGGTGAACTATGGGTCCGCTCAAAGGGAGTGATGAAGGGCTACCACGATCTTCCTGCTGCTAACGCCGAAAGGCTCACCGATGGTTGGTACCACACAGGAGATCTAATGAGCCGAGACGACGACGGCTGGTATTTCTTCGTGGGCCGGGTCGATGACATGTTCGTTTGCGCCGGGGAAAACATCTACCCAGATTCAGTAGAACAAATGTTGGAGCAGCATGAGGCCGTCCATCAAGCAGTAGTCGTGCCAGTGGCTGACGATCTAAAGGGCCAGTTACCAACAGCCTTTGTTCGCATTGAATCCGGAGCTCAGCTGAACGCTGAGGAACTCAAGCGTTTCGCACTCGAACATGGCCCCCCATACGCTCATCCTCGACATGTCTGGTTCGTTGATGAGATACCACTTGCTTCAACAGCCAAAGTTGATCGGGCTGCTCTCACTAAACAGGCGGAAGAACTCGTAACTCCGGATAGGGATGTCCAATGAAAGCAATTGTCTTTGATGAACATGGGTCAATTGATGTTCTTAAATATCGAGATATCGAAGAACCAGGTCTACAACCAGGTCAGGTTCGCGTCGCTGTCCGAGCCTGTTCATTGAACTATCACGATGTCTTTACCCGTCAGGGGATGCCAGGAATAAAGGTTCCATTGCCCGGTATTCCTGGCTGTGATTGTGCTGGCATAGTGTCGGAAGTCGCAGACGATATTGACGACTGGGCAGTCGGAGATCGAGTTCTTGTCGATCCGGTTCGCTATGAAAACGGGAAGATGTGGATGCTTGGGGACACCTTGTGGGGTGCCTACGCGGAATATGTGGTGGTATCTGCTGAACAACTCATTTCACTTCCGGCAGATGTCTCGTTCGATGACGCTTCATGCCTACCAGTCGCCTACGGCACCGCGCATCGGATGATGTTGACCCGAGGTGACGTCAATGCCGGTGATTCTGTTCTTATTTTGGGCGCGAGTGGTGGCGTTGGCACAAGCGCGTTGTTATTAGCCAAGATGCGTGGTGCTTCTGTAATTGCTGCTGCTGGCACCGACGACAAGTGTGCGCAACTGCTGTCTTTGGGTGCCGACGAAACAATCAACTACAGCACTACCGATTTTGTGAAGTACTGCAGAGAAAAGACGGGCAGCCTTTTCAGTGGCGGTGGATACGACGTAGTGGTGAATTTCACGGGTGGTGATACGTGGGCACGGTCGCTCAAATGCGTGAAACTAGGTGGACAAGTGCTGACCTGTGGAGCTACCGCCGGATTCGACCCGCCGACTGATTTGCGTTTTATTTGGACGGCGGAGATGGACATCCGTGGGTCAAATGGTTGGAAACGTAGTGATCTTGATCAACTACTGGACTTAACCCAAAGGGGCGACTTCTCTCCTGTGATTGATTCTCAAGTTTCCCTAAAAGATGGTGTTGCTGCTCACCAGGCCCTAGAAGAACGAAAGTTCTTCGGCAAAATTGTGATTAACGCTGACGCTCCGGTCTAGGTCAGGTATCTCACGAAGTGAGCCGGGGAATTCTTTCGGTTGGTTGTGAATAGGGAAATTCATCTGCAAACCCCGCCAAGAACTTGAAGACTTCAGGATTCGAGCAGTCGTCGGCTAAATCTCTGGGGAAGAGATTCTTTATGTCGTCCTGCGGCAAGATCATGTAGTGACGGAAATAGTTCGCTATCGACAGGCGCATCCCGCGGGTGTGGCGAGGGAAAGCCCCGTGCCATGTCGCGCCGTGGAACACGATTAGTGATCCAGCTGGGGCTTCCACCGGGACAGCTAGTTCAACTGCTTCGGGAAAACGGGGTGGTTCCATTCTGCGATGTGAGCCGGGCACATACGCGAGCGCTCCCCCATCCAGGGTGTAGTCAGTGAGACACCAGTTTGTGTTAGCGGTTAACGCATTTCGCCCCCACGGACGCGGGACAGCCAACTGATCGCAATGCAGACCAAGATTGCTTCCGTATCCGAACTCTCCCTGCCATTTGACGAAAGCATTATGGCTACTAAAGCGGGTGGCATTTCGGCCGATGAGGTGGCGAATCAGCGCTAGCGCTACCGGGTTAATTGCTAAATCCCGAAACAGGCGATGACGAGCGCAAAGCTGTTGGACCAAGAATTGGGTTGGTTCACCATCGTCTCCGGTGGTACGCGCGAGGACGTTGTCATCTGCATTCATTGTCAATTCGGCCTCAGGACCAGTCCCTAAATCAAAACCGCACCCGACAAGTTCCTCGGCTTCGCACAGCAGTTGTTCTCTTATGGCTGTGATCGTTTCGGAGTCGACACCGGTTTTCTCAGGTGGGACAACACATAGACCATTGACTTCTAACTGCAGCAGGAAAGCCTCGAGTTCAAATTCTCGCAGTTCAGAACTCAATCGTGTTTCGAGTGCTCCTGTCTCCATGACTGCTAAGTGGCTCTTTCTCTCAATTAGTTGTTCATAACCTAGGTCAGTTGATTAGGACCGAGAGAACACTCCCGCCTTCTATGGGGTCACCGAGGCTGACGTGTAGTTCTGAAACTTGCACAACTTCTGGCCGAAAAACCACATCACTATGACTAACTGTTCCAGTGGACATCACACCTAGTGATTCTTGCCAGGCTTGGATCGAGGATACCGTTAGGGGTGTGACATGGTGGTCAACGGTGAGATCGGTGGACTGACCGGTCACGGCCTCATCAAGCACATACCCGAGATCAACCAAATTGCGTTCTAGCTGTGCCACATCAGGACCATCAGAACCCTTGTACGCGATGTCTCGATGCATAGGCAAGGAACCCTTCATTAATATGACGGGTTTGTCGTCAACTGTGTACAGGGCACTTCCGAACTCAATGAAATCGCCAGGCTTCGGGAGCCAGGTGATGGTGCCCGCAGCCATATTGTTCAACCGTTGTGCTGGGCCTTCGATGACGACGTTGTGAACCGCCTCAGATGTTGTCCCGTTACCTTCAGCGGGTTTAATAATCCGACTGGATAGGGGTTCAGCGATCTCTGGGGTTGCGGTTTTCTTGGTGGTGCCCGATATTCCGATGACAATTGTGACAACGCACGCCACGCTGAGCATCACTATAAGTATGACGGTCAGAGTTTTTTTCATCTGTGGTCGCACCCATCGAAACGGTCCAAGACGTACAAGACTACGGGGCAAATATTGATTGGCACGCATCCACTGTTTCATGCCTCGCAACGGGATGTCGCTTCGTAACGATTTGGGGACCTAACGTCATGTCGTGCAGTTAAGCGAACTTCAAGATCTGATGGAAGAGACCTACGGGTTACGCGACAGCGAACGGGGTCTCGCAGCTACTGTCGCTTGGCTTACCGAAGAATTGGGTGAACTCGCTCAAGCCGTACGAAAAGGCGGCCGCGAAGAACAGCTTCACGAGTTGGGTGATGTTTTGGCTTGGTTGGCGTCCCTTGCGGTTCAACTCGATCTATCACTCGATGATGCCGTGTCTCGTTACGTCGGAGGTTGCCCACGATGCGATTCGGTACCTTGCGATTGTCCAAATTTGTCGATCAAAAATTAAGAGAATCGAAGTTCCAGAGCGGTCTCTGCTATCTGAACTGCGTTTAGGGCTGCCCCTTTTCGCAGATTGTCACCAACGATGAACAATGCAAGTCCATGCTCCACAGTGGAATCACGTCGTATTCGTCCCACATAAGACGGGTCCTGACCAGCAGCCGACAAAGGCGTCGGGACATCCGCGACTACTACTCCCTTGGCACTTCTCAATATTTCGGTGGCACGTTCGGGGCTTATTTCCGA
>Ga0209228_1000079_pt1 | contig 42550 bp, 40 predicted proteins | sample METZYME_3_150m_FD_187547 | JGI IMG/M metagenome (GOLD analysis project Ga0209228, IMG submission 187547) | Marine microbial communities from oxygen minimum zone in mesopelagic equatorial Pacific - METZYME_3_150m (SPAdes) (version 2) | ecosystem: Environmental > Aquatic > Marine > Oceanic...
TCGCGGTCGTCGAAATCCAACGACCACCACACAATTTCTTCGATGTAAGCCTTATTCGACAAATCGCGAATGCCTTCGACACCCTAGACGACGACCCTTCCTGCAGAGCCATCGTCCTTGCATCCGATGGTAAGTCGTTCTGTGCTGGAGCCAATTTTGGAAGCGGTGGCAACGATACATCAGCGAGCGCTGAATTTACCGAGGAAGGCTTCATGAGTACCACCGGTACGCTCTATCGAGAAGGTGTCCGTTTATTCTCGGCGCGGAAACCCATCGTGGCAGCTGTCCAGGGTGCGGCCATCGGTGGCGGTCTCGGACTTTCGCTCGTTGCCGATTTCAGAATAGCTTCTCCGGAAGCTAGATTTGCGGCAAATTTCGTCAAACTCGGAATTCATCCGGGATTTGGTCTCACCGTCACACTGCCCGCCATCGTGGGTCAGCAGACGGCTAATTTAATGTTCCTAACGGGTCGTCGGCTCAAGGGGGACGAGGCGCTGACATTGGGGCTGGTTGACGAACTTGTTGAACACGACAAGCTGAGGGAACGAGCGGTTGAGTTTGCGAGTGAAATCGCCGAGAACGCACCACTAGCAATCGTATCTGTACGTGCAACAGCGCGCCAAGGACTCGCCGAGAGAATCGACAAAGCGACGGATCACGAACTCTCCGAGCAACAATGGTTGCGAGCGACGAAAGACGCCGAAGAAGGCATCAAGGCGGTTTCCGAACGCCGCGTCGGTCAGTTCACCGGGACATAGGAATCGTTTCATGGATCTTTCAAAGCTCGGCGTGTGGTTCTTTACTGACGGCATGTCTGCACCCTTCGCTGCCGAGACGGCAAAACGCATCGAAGATTTGGGATTTTCCGCGTTATGGCTTCCTGAGACAGTCGGCCGCAATCCATTCGCTCATGCAGCGTGGTTGCTCGCAAATACCTCCTCCCTCGTCATCGCGACAGGTATCGCCAATATCTACCACCGAGAACCCGGCGTTACTCTGGCAGCACAAAACACCCTGGCCGAGCAATCCGACAATCGGTTCCTTCTCGGTTTAGGCGTCTCTCATAAACCGCTCGTGGAAGGATTGCGTGGACTGAATTACGGCCCGCCCGTCGCAACCATGCGCGATTACCTAGACAAGATGGCCGCGTCTCCGTACGGCGGTCCGCCGCCTAAGGACAAACCACCGACGGTCATCGCTGCCCTTGGACCGAAGATGTTAGAGCTTGCTTCGAGAAAGTGTGACGGGGCTCACCCCTATTTCACATCGCCAGCACATACCAAAATGGCACGAGAGGTGATGGGTCCCGACAGCCTTCTCTGTGTCGAGCAGAAAGTTGTTTTCGAAACAGACCCGACCAAAGCTAGGGAAATCTCGCGGAAAGCCGCGCGAACCTACCAGGGACTTCCTAATTATCGAAACAATTGGCTCCGGATGGGCCTCGATCAAGCAGATATCGATGGCCACGGATCGGATGCCTTTATCGATTCCACCTTTGCCTGGGGGGATATCGACGCAATAAAGGCCCGCGTACAAGAACACTATGACGCGGGAGCGTCGCACGTGTGCGTTCAGCCGGTCCATCCTGAAGGGAAAATGGGAGAGATCGATTGGCGCGTGCTCGAGGCGCTAGCGTGACGCTCGACGGGAAAATCAATGAGTGAATTCGACAACAAAACTGCAGTGGTAACCGGTGCCGCTGGCGCACTCGGGCGGGCGGTTGCAGATATTTTCCATGAGAGCGGTGCCCGCGTCATCGGGGTTGACGTGGTTCCCTTCGAAGCCGCTTATGAGATACACCAAGCCGATTTAATTGATCCTGAAGGCGCGAAACAGGTGGTCAAATCTGTTGGTGCCATCGACATCCTTGCGAACGTTGCCGGCGGTTTCACCATGGGAGACTCGGTTGCGGACACTAGCGACGATACCTGGGATTTCATGTTCAACCTTAATGCACGTACCGTGCTAAACATGGCGCGAGCCGTAGTCCCTCATATGGTCGAAAGAAAATCGGGCAAGATCATCAATATCGGCGCCCGGGCCGGACTCCGTGGAAGCGCATCAATGGCCGCCTATGCTGCATCTAAGAGTGTCGTGATTCGCTTGACCGAAAGTCTCGCAGACGAACTTAAGGCAACAGGCGTTAACGTAAACTGCATACTTCCGAGCATTATCGACACCGAACGTAATCGAGCCGACATGCCAAACGCGAACTTTAGTCAATGGGTGGCCCCTAAAGCGCTCGCAAAGGTCGTTCATTTCCTTGCCTCGGAAGCGGCCGACCCAATCCACGGCGCCGCTATTCCGGTCGAAGGACTTTCGTGAAATCAATGAGAACGATTGCAATCGTGAAACTGGAGTGTCGTTCAGTCTGACGAAAACCCACCGTAACTTCCGCGAAAATACACCAAAGGGCGACTTGTCTGATCGTGTACTTCCAGGTCGACAACGTCTGCGATCACAATGGTGTGATCGCCAGCTTCATGTTCAGTACGTAACCGGCAATCGATGTGCGCAATCGACCCCTCTAGGACGGGCATGCCACTCGCCCCTGACGGCTGCCAGCCGATCGCCGCAACCTCACCAACGACCGCAAACGCCTCACTCACATTGTCTTGACCCTCGCCCAGAATATTGATGCAAAAATTACGCCCTTCTCGAATACGCGGCCAACTCGTACTTGCGATCTGTGGAGATATCGATACTAACGGCGGTTCCAGTGATAACGACACAAAGGACTGCGCCGCAAAACCAACGAGGGAGCCCGACTCGATCCCCGTCACCACCACAACCCCAGTCGCAAACTGGCTCATCCCTTCGCGGAATTTCTGACTATCCATGGGCCAGCTCTCTTCTGTCGACATTGAGGCCGATATACACGTCGGGACTGCTTCGGTCCAGAGCGTCCATATACAATAGGTAGGCTTGGGTAACGGGCGATCCTACCATGACGATCATGAAAGACAGCAATACGACGGACGGCCTGTATCAGAGTGAGAGAGGGCAGATCGATCCGTTCGCGTTCGACGAAGCGGTTACCGAAGTGTTCCCGGACATGATCCGTCGCTCAATTCCCGGATACCAAAGTATCATCGACATTACCGGGCTTATCGCTGCAAAACGTTTGCAACCGAGCACCACCTGTTACGACCTCGGCTGTTCGCTCGGCGCTACCACCACTTCGATTGTGAACGCTATCGGTGATCGCGAGTGCAAGATCGTGGCGATCGACAGCTCCGCACCCATGATTACGACGGCGAGTGCCAATGTAGTCGATCCTAGGGTGTCGTTTGAGCATGCCGATATCAGAGACGTCAAATACGCCGACGCGTCCTTCGTCGTGGCGAATTTCACCCTCCAGTTCCTACCCCCCGAAGATCGCTTCCCTTTTTTAAGGAACATCCATGACGGGCTTACGCGCGATGGCGTTTTCTTAGTCTCCGAAAAAATCGATGACGACGAAGAATTCGCTGAATTGCACGTCGAGTTTAAACGCGACAATGGTTACAGCGAACTTGAGATAAGCCAAAAACGCACGTCGCTCGAAAACGTCATGAAGATCGATTCGCAAGACGTGATCTTGGCGCGACTCAACGATGCTGGGTTTACTCATTGCCGAATCTGGTTTCGATGCCTCAACTGGATCTCGATCCTCGCTACTTCTTAGTTCATGCGCATCGCACAATATCTCGAGCTCTCATGGCGACGCCAAGGTCTCGATATGTCAATCGAGGAACTCAATCACGGCGACCTGCCACGTTGGCTCGAGGCCATGGATTCACTTCCCGACACCGCACCAACCTACGTATCCTTTGGAAACACGGTGACCATCGGAGACGGCCAGGAAATCGACGACCACGACGTTTTCGATCGTTGCATTCAAACCCTTGTACCTTGGCGTAAGGGCCCCTTTCGGCTGTTCGGCCACGCGATCAACAGTGAATGGCGGTCCGATCTCAAATGGGACCGCGTCCGACCGCACATCGATCTCCGCGGTTGTTCAGTTCTCGACGTCGGCTGCGGTAACGGCTATTACGGCTGGCGTATGCTCGAAGCGGGGGCCTCGTCGTTTACCGGTATCGACTCGACCCTTCTTTTCGTTCTTCAACACGCACTTTTTGCTCAATACATAGACGAGCAACAAGCGATCCTGCCTCTTCGGCTGAACGAGTTCAGGGCGCAAAGGCGCTACGACGTTGTTTTCTCGATGGGCGTCCTCTATCACCAAAAGAATCCTGAAGCCCACCTTGATGCTGTCTGCAAACTACTATCGCCCAACGGGACCCTCGTCTTAGAAACTCTCGTCTACCCAACAACCCTCGTTCCCAACGAACGTTATGCACGCATGAAGCACGTTCAAATCCCTTCCATCACCGATCTCTGCCATGACCTGAAGGCAATAGGGTTCGCCGACATCGATGTAAAGAACGTCTCGCTGACGAGAACACTCGAGCAACGGAGCACGGATAACATGCCTTTTGAATCGCTAGCCGACGCACTGTCCGATCAAAATGCGCTCGAGACCGTCGAGGGGTATCGAGGTCCGGTTCGGGCAACGATAATCGCCGCTCGGATTTAACAGGGTCCTACACTCGGTTGACTATTCAAATCCGTTATCCAAACTAAGACATCGAACACGCCAATTGTCGAGACGGCCACATTGCCCATGAATGGATCTTTCAACACATATATCGATCGAGAACCGCGCGACTCGACTGGCCTATTGACGTGATCTTTTCGTTTCGTTTCCGGGGTAAGAGCCAACAGATCCTGGCGTTGTATCAGAACTTTTTGGATCATCCCGGCCAAGGGTTACATCCAAAAGCACTTTCACGTATGACCGGGATTCCCATGCTCGACGTTGTTGCGAGAATGGACAAGACGCCGGAGCTATTCGTTAAGCTACCGGGACGACGCGACGGTCTAACGCGGTATCGACTCACAACCACGGCGACGGCGCGCGCAGTTACCGAAATCGAGCAGTTAATCGAACAGCAAGTGCGCAGAGAATCGTGGCTTTACTATGCATTCATCGCGATGATCTTTCTTGTCTTTTTAGTCGCTGTGATGGCGATCGCACCGGCGATCTAGGAGCTCACTATGCCTGAACTACTCTCGAGCGAACTCGTCCGTTTGCGTGACGATGTCGTCGATCTTGGGAACAACGTTCTTTTACCGATGCTGTCTGACAGCTCCTTAAGTTCTTCTGAGCGCCACCGTGCGATTGTCGAGTCATCCAAGAACCTGGGGCTATTTGGGATGACACAACCGAAAGAATTCGGTGGAAGCTCAGCCTCCCTTCTCGAACTCACCATGGTGCGTGACACACTTGGCTCATTGAATCTTTCACATTTGCCAGGAATCTTCGGTCCTGGACCCGGTGTTCTTGCCGGTGTCGAAGAACCGCTTAAGAGTCATTACCTTGCCCCCGTCCTTGCTGGAGAAAAACGTGGCGCATTCGGATTTACGGAACCGGACTCTGCTGAACGCGCCACATGGGCAACCCTTGGCGGTGGCGAGCTCACCGTCAATGGTCAGAAATCGTATGTGACGGGGGGCGCGGACGCCGATTTCGTCAATACACTGGTAGAAATCGAAGGCCACGGTCCGGCCATGGTCTTGATCGACACATCATTTGACGGCGTCCTGATCAAGAACACCTTTGGGTCCGTCGACGGAACACACCACGCCTACATCGAATTTCACAACGTCGTTGTCCCAGAAACTCACATCATCGGTAAACCCGGCGAGGGTATGCCGCGTGCACTCGGTCAAATCGGTAACACCCGGCTTGCCTTTGCCGCTGACAGCGTCGGCCTCGCTCGTTGGGTCATTGATTTTGTGGAAAAGCATCTTGCAGCGCCCCACCGAAGCGGCGAGCCTCTGAGTAAGCGTGAGGGCGTTCGAATGCGTTACGCAGACATGCGAATCAAAGCGTTTGCCGCTCGGAGCATGGTGTATCGGACCGCCAGACTCGGCGATGCGGGAGAGAACATTGTCAATGAGGGCATCGCGTGTAAGGTTTTTGCGACCGAGGCGATTGGCGACATCGTCGATTGGGGTATCCAACTGGTCGGTGGAATTGCGCTACGATCTGGGCATCCACTTGAGGCGCTCTATCGACGCGTGCGCGCTCTGAGGCTCGCCGAAGGCGCAAGCGACGTGCTACGTCTCAACCTCGCCCGAGGGCGCTTTGAACTCGACAAAGGTCGGCTGTAACTAGTTTAGGGGCTCGTATCTCAATTCAATTTCCGAACGTCGCATCGAACCCCTACCGTTCGTCGTCGAACGCGTGCCAGCTTCCTAGGATCAGCGCCTGCCAAGGTCGAAAAGTGTTTACGACAAAACCGTCGCTAATCGATCCGTTGGGTCAGATCTGATTTCAGCCCGTGCCGTTCTCGATTCTCTTCTTTCTGCGACGGAGACTTTCGTATTAAAACAATCGTGGCACCGGTGCCCCCGTGTCGACGAGGAGCACTATGGAACCCAATCACGTCCTGTAATTCGACCAGCCAGTGCGCTACGTAACCTTTTAGCTTCGCCGGGTCGTCACTCCGATCACCGCGGCCATGGGCAATAACGACGGAACGAAAACCGTGGGCGCTACTTGACCTTATAAAACGAAATACGTCGGCGCGGGCTTGCTTAAGCGTCCGTTGGTGCAAATCGAGTGTCGCTTCAATCGGATATTTTCCTTGAGCTAGGTGCCGAAAAACACGTGGTTGAACACCGTCTTTTTTCCAAGCAAGGACGTCGAAAGGATTCACTCGCTCGATTTCGCCTAAAGTTAGTGGGTTGTGATCGCCCTCCTCGCCGCGTTCGGCCACCGCGTCTCGACGACGTTGCTGCTGCCCTGACGTCGATTGTGGAAGAGCCTTGGGGATGGCCTTACGACTGCCCTCTTTTAGGGGAGCCACACCACTCATTGCTTTCTGGAATACTGAATCCTCGGTCTTTTTCATCGAAATCGTCGGCTTCACTTATCGTTGTCTTCGCCATGGTAGCGGATTCTAGATCTAGTACTCACGCATCGATACCGCGATGGATATTCACAACGATGTAACCTTGACGTTACCTTATGAGTTTAGTATATGTAACGTATACGTTACATTATTTTTCTTGTTAGGGAGCAATTCACGTGTCGTGTACGCGCCGTATCGGCGACTCGATCAATCGTTGTTCAATCAATCGGATACAAAGTCGCTCATGAAAACATGGTTGATATCCGTCGCCATCCTGGTGTCTGCCGTTGGCGGGGCATTCGTTATGGTTCAAACGCGTGCCGCTCCTACACAAATGGAGCGAGAGATCCCAGTACTACTAGTCGACGCCATCGAGGCGCGTCGCGAACCCGTTTTCTTTCGCGTCAACTCGCAAGGCGCCGTGACTCCGCGCACCGAATCGATTCTCGTTTCAGAAGTCTCGGGTCAAATTATCGAGGTCGCGTCGAACCACGTAGCGGGCGGTTTTTTTCGTAAAGGCGAACTGCTAGTAAAAATTGATCCGAGAAATTACCAATCCGCACTCAAAAGCGCACAAGCCAACGTGGCGCGGGTTCAGACACAGGTGGCCAAAGAAAACGCGCTGGCGGACTACGCATTGGATGATTGGAAAAAACTCCGTGACTTGAATGCAGCGTCGGGCCCCGCCTCCGATCTGGCTTTGCGTAAACCGCAATTAGCCGAAGCCATTGCCGAATTGACGTCGGCCGAAGCAGCGTTAGAGAAGGCTCAAGAAGACCTCAACCGAACCAACATTCGAGCACCCTACGACGGCATGGTCAAAGAAAAAATCGCGGATGTTGGCCAATACGTCAACACGGGCAGCCAGCTCGCTCGAATATTCGCCACCGACTATGCCGAGATTCGTTTACCTATTACGCAGCGCGAACTTGCTCTAGTGGATCTTCCGACGGCAGACGGTTCGAGTTCGCCCCTCCCGGTGACGTTGACCTCACAGGCCGGAACGGCTCAATACACCTGGGAAGGCCAGATCGTGCGCTCGGAGGGCGTTTTCGATAGCGCCAGTCGCGTGTTATACGTGGTGGCCCAGGTCGAGGACCCGTACAACCAGAATGGCCGGATCGGCGAACCCCTCCGTATTGGGACGTTCGTGACGGCAAACATTCAAGGTCGATTCGGCGGCCCGCTCTTTACCATTCCGCGTCACGCGCTGCAGCGTGGCGAAAGGCTGTGGGTCATTGACGAGCACCAGAAAATCTATCCTACCGACGTACAAATCGTCAGCACAGACGAGGAATACGCCTACGTCGATGGCGGACTGATGAACGGGGATCGCTACACCATCACCCCCATCGACCAGCCACTTCCCGGCATGCCGGTACGCGTGAATACCTCGCCTACGGTTGGCAACGTGCGATGAGTGAAACTACACCTCCTGTTTCCGGCCTGATCGGGTGGTTCGCAACCAATCATGTTGCAGCTAATTTGTTGATGGTTTTTATCATTGGGGCAGGATGCTGGGGATTGTTCACGACCAAACGGGAAATGTTTCCGGAAGTTCAAATCGACCAGGTCAGCGTGCGGGTACCGTATCTTGGCGCAGCGCCACTAGAAGTTGAAGAAGGCGTCGTCATTCGGGTCGAAGAAGCGATCAAAAGTATCGAAGGCATTTCACAGATCTCCTCCAGCGCCTTCGAAGGCATGGGCGAAGTGGTCGCAGAAATCGAAGACGGTTACGAATTGGAAACGATCCTCGACGAAATCAAGTTGGCTGTCGACGGGATTTCCACCTTTCCCGGAGAAAGCGAGCGCCCCATCATCTCCAAGCGAAGCGGGAATCGATGGGGCGGCGTGATGAACGTGCAGCTGACGGGCCTCAAGAACGAAGCGACGATGAAGGACTTTGTCGAACGCATTCGCGATGAGATTACGGCGTTAGAAGGCGTCTCCTATGCCTCGGTAGCCGGCACTCGCCCGTTCGAGCTCTCCATCGAAATTTCTGAGGATTCGCTGCGCCAGTACGGCCTGACCCTGAACCAAGTCGCACAAGTGATCCGACTCTGGTCCGTCGATATCCCCGGCGGCACGATACGGTCCGATTCCGGCGATATTCGCTTGCGCGCCAAGGGACAAGCCTATACGGGTCAGGAGTTCGAGAACATTTTGTTGCTGACCCAACCGGACGGGACCCGTGTTCGCCTGGGTGACGTCGCCACCATACGCGATGGTTTTGCCGAAACCGAGAGTTACGCATTTTTTGACGGAGAACGTTCTGTCGCCGTGATGGTTTCCGCGAGCGAGAACGAGAACCCTATTGAAATATCGGAAGCAGTGACCGCCTACGTCAATGAACGTAACCAGACGCTGCCCGATGGAATCCAACTGAGTGTATGGGGTGATCAGTCAGTAATGCTCAAGGATCGCCAGGAATCCATGGCGATCAACATGTTGATTGGCGCTTGCCTTGTTTTCATTCTTCTAGGCATCTTTTTGCGCCTCAAAATAGCGATCTGGGTGATTGTCGGACTCGTCGTTGCGGTGCTTGGTGGCTTTATGTTGCTGGAAGCCGTCGACGTTTCCATCAACATCATGAGCTTGTTCGCCTTCATCATGGTGGTCGGGATCGTTGTCGATGACGCGATCATCATCGCCGAGAGTGCGTACACCGAAACCGAGCGTCACGGATATTCGGTACACAGCATCGTCGCCGGAGCCCAACGGGTTGCCATACCCGCCACCTTCGGAGTGTTAACGACAATCGCGGTGTTCGGCGCGATGTTGATCCAAAGCGGCCACACGTCCGCGTTTTCTAGGAACATCGCATGGGTAGTGGTCTTCGCGCTCACCTTCTCCCTGATCGAAAGCAAACTCATTTTGCCTTCGCACCTCGCGTCCATGAAGTCTGCGCACGGCTCGTCCAAGAAAGGTATTTCGGAGTGGGTCGACGTGCGATTGAAGTCTTTCATTGAGCATCGTTATCGACCGTTTCTCGCCTTTACCATCAAGAACCGGTGGCCAACTCTAGCGTTCTTCGTCAGCTTGGTGATATTGACGCTCGGTCTAATGGGCGGCGGCTACGTCCGCATGAATTGGTTTCCCGACATGCAGATGGACTACGTCATGGCGCAGGTGGAGTTGCAAGACGGAGCTCCCGAACAGCTGATCGTGGGCATCGTCGAGGAAATGGAAGGCTCACTCATCGAGCTTGAACGTGAAATCCAAACGGAGCATGGAATCCAACGGCGAATTATCGAGCACTCGTTTGCTTTCGTGCAGGGCGGCAAAAGCGCGCAATTTAATGTGGAGCTCAAACCCGAAGACGAACGACCTGTATCGGGGAAGGAACTTGAGAACCGCTGGCGCGAGAAGCTCGGCGATATCGCGGGAACCAAGAAACTGTCGTTTTCGTCTGGGCAGCACAGCGGCGGCGGTCCACCGATCGCGTTGAAGCTCCAAGGGTACAACTACCGAAGTCTTGAACTAGCGGCCGACGAGTTAGTGTCTTATTTACAGACCTTTAATGGCGTCTACGAAGTCGAGAGCTCCAATAACGCCGGCCCAGAAGAACTGAAACTAAGGATTCGTCCGGAAGCTGAAACGTTGGGTATCACGCTTGTCGATCTCGCCAGTCAAGTACGCCAGGCGTTCTACGGTGCGGAGGCCCAACGTATCCAGCGTGGGGAGTCGGAAGTGCGCGTGATGGTGCGTTACCCCGAAATCGACCGAAAATCGATCGGCAATCTTGAGAACATGTGGATCCGTCTGCCTGACGGTCGTGAGGTGCCCTTCAGTGCCGTGGCCGATTACGAACTCACAACAGGTTATAGCAGCATGCAACGCGTGGACGGCAGGCGGACCGTCTCAGTGACGGCCAACTTGAACCCTGACATCGTTCAAGTCGGAGAAGTCATCGGCAAAACAGCAACCCAATTTATGCCGGAATTGCTAGCCCGTTATCCCACCGTCAAATACGATGTCACGGGTGCGTCGGAACGACAAAACGAATCGCAAGGTCAGTTTCTACGTTCAATGCTTTTGGCCGTGCTTTTGCTTTACGCGCTCATTGCGATTCCGCTCAAATCGTACGTCCAACCCCTAATTATTATGTTCATCATCCCATTTGGCATGATCGGAGCCGTGATCGGGCACATGATTGTCGGCATTCCAATCACGTCTCTATCATCGCTGGGTCTGATCGCGCTCGCTGGGGTGGTCGTCAACGATGCGATTCTCATGGTCGATCATGTCAACAAACGTACCGAAGCCGGGTACAGCGCGCCTGACGCAGCGGTCGAAGCCGGCGCTGTTCGATTTAGACCGATTCTCCTGACGTCGCTGACGACCTTCTTTGGGCTGACGCCGGTGTTATTAGAAACTTCGATGGCAGCTCAAATGGTGGTCCCCATGGCGGTGTCGCTCTCGTTCGGGATCATTTTCTCCACCGTCATCACGCTGATCTTTTTGCCTTGCCTGTTCAACATCCTAGGTGAACGCGGTACAACATTCGGAAAATTCATTGCTTTTTGGTCCAACCGGCCCCTTCCATCGGCGGCCCTTCCCGACGCAACGAACCAGCCGGTGGCGCAGCAACCTTAGTCAAAACGTCCCGTTTCTCTAATCACTAAACGGCTCGTTGGTCCACGACCTCTCCATTCACGGTGACTTCTAACTTTCCGCTACTAGGAAAGAATCGGGCTTCAACGTAACGGTGCTCCTCCCACAAGAGCTCCACGTTCGTCCATACGTACAACGGTTCTCGCGACGATGGTTCGCGGCGTTTTCGCAAACACCCATCCAACCAGAGCTCTAAGCCATTGTCGTCCGCGATTACCACCTCGAATTTTTTGTGGCCCAGAGGAAATTCAAATGCTCTACCGTCTGGCATGGCAATCCGCGAGAATGCTTGTAACGAACAGTGGCAGATTTTGACATCCCTCCCGACCGATTCAAACGCGTATTACGAACTCGCGACGTCCTCGCTCTCTCCTTCGGTGCGATGATCGGCTGGAGCTGGGTCCTTCTTACCGGCCACTGGGTACTTAACGCAGGATCCGTAGGCACGCTACTCGCTTTCGCCGTAGGCGGCGTAATCATCGCGTTCATCGGACTGACTTATGCCGAACTCGCAGCCGCGATGCCGAAGGCCGGTGGCGAACATGTATATACTCTTGCCGCGCTGGGCCCTGTCTGGTCGTTTGTCTGTACCTGGGCCTTGCTTATGGCGTACGCAACCGTGTGCGTGTTCGAATCCGTCGCTTTGCCCACGGCTATCGAGTATCTGTTCCCCTCGATCCGTCTCGGCACCCTCTGGACCGTGTTGGGCGCACCCGTATCCATTGGTTTTGTTGCCATCGGCATTACAGCCGCCGTCGTGATGACCTGGATAAACGTCATCGGTATACGAGCCGCCGCCCTGGTCCAAAGCGTGATCACCGCCACCGTGCTTATTGCCGGCATCTTACTGATCGTTGGTGCCGTGAGTTTCGGGAGTCTCGCCAATGCCGAGCCGCCCATCGCCACACCCGCGACGGGGATACTCACTGTACTCATCATGGTCCCTGCGATGATGGTGGGATTCGACGTGATTCCGCAATCGGCCGAGGAAATTAACTTACCGTCGCGGCGAATCGGTTGGTTACTCGTGTTATCGCTCTTAATGGCCGTTCTTTGGTACGGCGCAGTTTCGTTCGCAGTTTCCATGGCCCTTGATCCCACCGCACTGGAATCCACATCCATGGCGACGGCCGACGCCGCAACGTCATTATGGAATGGACGTTGGGCGGGTACGGTTCTCATTGTGGGCGGCGTGGGCGGTATTTTGACGAGTTGGAATGCTTTTATAATCGGTGGTAGCCGCGTGATGTTTGCTCTCTCAGAATCTGGATTCCTGCCCGCTTCCTTCTCACGTCTTCATCCCAGATACAAAACGCCCTACGTAGGCATATGGGTTTTGGGATTGATGGCGTCGATCTCGCCTTTTTTTGGCCGCACCATCCTCGTTTGGCTCGTGGATACAGGCAGTTTTTCCGTAGTGATCGCCTACATTTTTGTACCCATCGCGTTTCTTGTCTTGCGGCGTAAACAACCAGATCTTGATCGTCCTTTTCGCGTCCGCTATCCGTCGTTCGTTGGGATCATTGCCATCACACTGGGATTGGTATTGCTATCGTTTTACTTTCCCTGGAGCCCATCGTCTCTCATCTGGCCCTATGAATGGGGAATCGCCCTTGGCTGGGCCCTGTTGGGCCTCGTTTGCTGGCTCTTCAAGGCTTCCCGAACAAACTGAGCTGGTTGGTCGCGGGCCGAAATAAATCGGTGCGCAATGGCAGCAACGCCTGGGTCGCGAGACCCGCTTTTTTCGTCACCAATGCAAAACGCCTGGCTAACAAATCTGCATACGTTCCTTGACCCCGCATCCTCGTACCCCACTCGGCGCGATAAGCGCGGCCGCCTCTCATAGCACGGATGTGACTCATGACGCGATCTGCACGCATCGGATAATGCTGCCGAAGCCACTCGACGAAAAGGCCCTCCACCTCGTGCGGAAGTCTTAGCAGAATATAGCCAACCGTTGAGGCCCCCGCGTCGGAAACAGCGGCAGCAATATCCTCAAGCTCGTCGTCGTTAATGCAAGGAATGACGGGGGCGATCATTGCGCCGACTGGTATACCCGCTTCGTACAGGGAATTGAGGACTCGAAGCCGTGCCTGCGGGCCCGCGGTGCGCGGCTCCAGAGCCGTTTTCAGCGCGTTATCGAGCGTCGTAACGCTGACAGATACTTGAATAAGTCCAAGTGTTGCAAGCTCCGACAGAATATCGAGATCCCGCAATATCAGCGTACTTTTGGTGACGAGCGTGACCGGGTGACGGTACTTTAACAGCGTCTTCAATATCTCCCTGGTAATACCTAGCTGCCGCTCACCAGGCTGATAGGGATCGGTATTAGTCCCCATGGCAATCGGTCGTACTTTGTATCCACGCCGCTCGAGCGCTTCAACTAGCCGCGCTGCGGGCTCCGTCTTGTAGAAAATCTGAGTCTCAAAGTCGAGCCCCGGGGACAGTCCCAAAAACGCGTGAGTTGGACGCGCATAGCAATACACACAACCATGTTCGCACCCCTTGTAGGGGTTAATGGATCGATCGAACGGAATATCGGGGGACTTATTGGTGGTGATGATGTTCCGCGTCTGGTCAGGGAAAAACCTTGTTTTCGGTGCGCTTGAGCTGAGCCGCGTTGATTCGACTTCATCCCAACCATCATCAACGGGTTCGCTCTCGTACGGGTCAAACCGTGACGCGGGATTAGAGATCGCTCCTCGACCCTTGTGGAGTTTTTTTTCGTTCACAGCCATCGGCTCCCACGGACCCCTAGAATAACTGTATATATATCCAGTTAAAAGCCTTGATATGATCGATACTCGCCGCAGTTTCTGATCGAGATAACGAACCGCAAGCAGCTAATAGAGGAGCAGCCCATGATCATCGTGAACGGTCGCCTGGAATTAACTGTGGCCCATATTGAAGCACTCGAACCGGCATTCGCCGCGATGGAACAAGCGAGCCGCGAAGAGAATGGTTGCTTTGACTACACCTTCTCGATCGAGGTGAACGAACCCAGCACCGTTCGAATCACCGAGAGGTGGGAAAGCATGGAAGCACTTCGTATTCACTTTGCCTCAACACACATGGGCGAATTCCAGGCCGCCCTAGCAGAACATTCGCCAACGAATGCCGAGGTTCATTTCTACGAAGCGGACCGTGAGTTACCGAGGCCTTGAGATGACGATCACAGTATGGGGCGCTGCGACATCCAGAACGATTCGCGTGCATTGGGCACTGCACGAACTCGGCCTCGACTACGAACCCAAATTAATCGGATCGCGAACCGGGGAAACTCAACGGGAAACCTTCCAGAGCTTAAACTCCAAAGAAAAAATACCCGTGTTGGTCGACGACGATTTCGTGCTAACAGAAAGCGCGGCCATCGTGACCTATTTGGGGGACAAATACGGCCTGCTCACACCAATGTCGGGCAGCCGCGAGCGAGCACGCTACGACGAGTGGACGTCTTACATTTTGATGGAGCTCGACGCCCACACGCTTTATATCATCCGTCGTCACCATGACCTTGCACACTTGTACGGGAGCGCGCCAGAAGCCTTACAAGCAGCGCGCGAAGGCTTCAATAAACAAATTCGATGGGCCGAGACGAAGCTTGGTGACGGGGAATACGCCATGGGCGACGGCTTTTCCGGTGTCGACATTTTGTTGACGTCTTGCTTGGACTGGGCCCACGCCTACGATTTTGAACTCGCTGACAACTTAAACGAATACCGAGCTACACTGCACCAACGACCAGCGTATAAAACCGCCGCGGCACTGAATTTTTCAGTCCGTGCCGGCGCTTAATTCAGTCAAACAGAGAGGAAGGACTAATGCCTAGGTACGTGATCGAACGGGACATTCCCGAAATCGGCTCAGCCGAGCGAGATGCACTTCGGGACGCAGCCTCGAAATCAAACGAGGTCCTTGCGGAGATGAAAAGCGAACATAAGAATATCCAATGGGAACACTCTTACGTCGCTGGGGATAAAACATTCTGTATATATATTGCGGACGACCCAACGCTGATCCAAGAACATTCGGAGCGCAGCGGCTTTCCAGCATCGGTGGTTACTCCGGTACGTAAGATGATCGACCCGGTGACCGCCGAAGCCGAAGCCTAAGGACCTATCTCCTCCAAATAACTAGGTCAGTTTTCGGGAGAATCGTCCGCCAGAAACCAATCCATAAGTCGAGGATTCTCGTCTCGTGGGTAGGTGTGCGAAAGATCGTCGATTTCCCGATAAACGACTCGGGCTCCCGCCGCACGCAGGGCCGTGTCGGCCGCTCGAGCGATGTCAACCGGGAACATCCAGTCGAGCACGCCATGCATGATGTATATCGGTAAATCGTTCATGCGCGCACTCGTGTATCCCTCTAGCAGCATCGGATGGAAACTCGCCGAGCTCGGCGCGAGATGGGTAAACGGAGAATCGTCCCGTAACCCAGAGACATAGGTAAACGTACCGCCATCGCTCATCCCCGTCAGTAATCTTTTCGATGGGTCGATGTTCCAGTGCTCACCGACGTGTTGGACCATGTGATCGATATTCGCGCTATCAATGTCAGGGCCCATCAATGACCAGGTGTCACCCCTCGCGGTCGGACTGATCAAGATCGCACCTCGACTGCGCGCTTCCCGAAGCCATGTCCACAAGAAGTCGCGTCCGTGTCCGGATCCTCCATGCAAGGCCATGATCAATGGACATACGTCTGATTCCTCGTAGTACTCCGGGACATACATTGAAAACCCACCACGGGTCCCTTTTTCGTTTCCCGCATGAATGATGCCGACGTTTTCTCGGGCCGGATCAGCATCCGCCAGTTTCGCAGCCAACACCTTATTGTCTCGCAGATCTTCTTCAAGAAAAAAACGGCCCACAGGCGGAAGCATCAGCGCGATGGGATACAACGCTTCGATCGCCCTTGTCTGATGACGTAGCGCCCGATACGCCCCCATGAGGCCATTAGGATCATCCACACTTCGCTCCAGGCCGTCGCACGCGAGACAGACCTGTTCGACCACTTTTTCTAGGTGTACTGCGAACTGGGCGAGGTGGTCTGGCATAGTCACACTTTTAAACACGTCCATACCTTCCCGAACAGGCGCCACCGCTTGATGTGCCGCGTCGGCGAGGGACGCAACATTTGGCGGGTGCAAGTGACGGCTCACATAAGCAAGTGTTTCTAAGGCGGTAAGAACCGGCGGCACCACGGCCGTGATTGCGTCAAGAAGTCTGTCGGTATCCATTTCGTCCATGTGCTCAACTATGGCGTTTTGGAGTACTCTGATGCAACGCCCTATGCGCTAAGGCAACACGTCATGCAACTTAGATGGTCACACGCTTTCGTTCACGTCACCGATTTGGAAGCAATGGTCGATTTCTACACAAATGTTCTTGGTTTTGAAGTCACGGATCGAGGTGATGTCGGCGGGAACGATTTCGTCTTTTTGAGCCAAGTCGAGACCGACCATCATCAATTGGCCTTCTCCGCGACACGAGAACAGGGCGGCCGTAGCAACAACGTTGCTCATTTCGCTTTTCGCGTCGACGATCTCGAGACTGTAAAGACCATGCACAAGGTGCTCACTGACGACGAGCGCGTTACCAACGTTATGCCCATCACCCACGGCAATGCCTGGTCGGTGTACTTCAACGATCCCGAAGCTAATGGCCTCGAAATTTTTTGCGACACCCCGTGGCATGTGGCCCAGCCACAGGGGGGTCCCTGGGATCCAACCTTGTCGACCGAAGATATCGTCAACACCACTCGAACAGCGTTCGAGGGGGAGTCCAAATTTGGGTCCATCAACGATTATTATGAGGAACGCTCATCGCATCTGGCACAACGTGAAGGGGATCAAACATGAGTGAGGTAGCCGCATTCAACCGCTCAGAAGAGAATGTCGGCAATATCCTCAACATGGAGCACGTCAATCTGACCGTTCCTGATCAACAGTTAGCAGCTCTTTTTTACGTTTCCGGCCTTGGCTTTACGCGCGACCCCTATATCGATTTTGGCACTTTCAATATGTGGATCAATGCGGGCGAACAGCAATTCCATCTCCCAAAAAACGACGCCCAAAAATTTCGAGGGCACATCGTCGTCGTCGTCCCAGACTTGGAGGATTTGAAACGCCGCTTTAAATTCATTGAAAAACCGATGCAAGGCACGGAATTCGGTTGGGAAGAGAAAAAAGATCACATTGTGGTCACTTGTCCATGGGGAAACCAAATACGCGTATACGGACCCGGCCACCACGGCGACATGAGCCTTGGTATTCCCTTGGCTGTTATGGACGTTCCACCCGGAACCGCCGACGGCATCGCCCGCTTTTATCGCGAGGTACTGGATACGCCCGCCGAACGAGTCGAAGATAATGAAGGCGTGCGCGCGGTTATTTCGATGGGTGCAGTTCAGCAGTTTGTCTTTGACGAAACCGATGAGGAAATCGCCGAATACGATGGGCATCACATTGCCATTTATGTATCGAATTTCTCAAAACCCCATACCTACCTGGCTGAAAATGGACTAATCACCGAAGAATCCGATCAGCACCAGTACCGGTTCCAACAAATCGTCGACCCAGACGGCGGGAAGTTCCTTACCGAGATCGAACACGAAGTGCGGAGCCTCCACCATCCCATGTTCAAGCGTAATTTAGTGAATCGAAATCCGGCGCAATCTTTTTTCAACTATAGGAGCGGGCGCGACGCATTCGTCCCCGAGTAGTTCGTGTCGTTGCAAGAGGAACCTTATTATCTGCCGTTAGGAGACGAGGTCGCCGCGTTTGAAGCCGCGTACGAGAGTCGCCTTCCAGTATTGCTCAAAGGACCGACAGGGTGCGGTAAAACCCGTTTCGTCGAACATATGACATGGCGACTCTATTGCCAAACTGAATCCCGTCGTCACGCGTTAACTGAACCACTGGTCACGGTTTCCTGTCACGAGGACCTCACCGCTACGGACCTGGTTGGCCGCTATCTACTGAAGGGGGATGAAACCATTTGGCAAGATGGGCCCCTGACGCAAGCGGTACGAACCGGAGCTCTCTGTTACCTCGACGAGATCGTTGAAGCGAGAAAGGATACGACGGTTCTGATTCACTCATTAACCGATCATCGGCGCGTACTTCCCATTGATAAGACCTCAGAAATCGTTTCCGCGCATGCAGATTTCCTCCTGATTATTTCTTACAACCCCGGCTACCAAAGTATCCTAAAAGACCTCAAACCAAGCACGCGACAACGATTTGTCAGTCTCACGTTTGACTATCCCTCGGAAGATCGCGAAGCGGAAATTATCCAACATGAGAGTGGCATCGACGCAGAAATTGCCGAACGCCTAGCCACCATCGGTGTCAAAGTGCGTAATCTTCGCGAACATGGCTTCGAGGAAGGCGTCAGTACTCGACTTTTGATTTACACAGGGGAACTCATCAAGCGCGGCATCGAACCGCGACGAGCATCCGAAATCGCCATCGTGCATGCAGTATCCGACGAGGTCGGCGTGCAACAAGCCGTCGCGGACATCGTTGATGTCATTTGGCCGTGACCACACTCGCGCAAGTGGAGCGACCACTGTCACTCTTTGCCGAAGGCATCGCGGGGCGCTACTTTCACATCCGCGATCTATCTGAGCGCAACAATCCCGATGAGGGCGTTTCGGAGGCCAGCCACGACGCCTTTAGCCTCTATCTACCGGGCAGTATCGATTACTTCTCAATCGCCGCAAGTAACGCTGCGACCTATCGTTGGCTGGTCCTGCAGCAGCTCGGTTTTCGTGAATACGGGACGTACCGCTTTGACATTATCCAAGCTCGGCGTGAATGTGCTGATCTACGAGAACACGGGCTTCCTAACCAACATCGAGAATCAGATCTGGAACTGCTGTTTCGGCATTTCGAATACCCAGTCCTCGCAAGAAAACTTTTCAGCCTCCTCGAGGCCGCACGCATCGAAGCCGCCGTGTTGCGCCATTACCCCGGGGCAATTCCTTACCGAAAACGGCTGCAACATAAATTCAACGACGACTACAACAACAAATCCGATGAGGTCGGTGTAAACGGGGCCTTGAAGACGCTGCAAGGATTCTTAAACGGCGTCCCAAATGCACGAACCAATCTCACCAACTTCGTTAACCCAATTCACGATGCTGAAGCAACGGTATACACCAGCGTTCAAGCGACCATGGACTGTTATCAAGCCTTAGCGCACCTGATCGAAAGCGCCACGGAAAGCGCCGATGTATTCGACACGACCGACGGCCCACCGATGGAATGGTTACAGCGGCAGGTACGACTCGAAGATTGGCAAGACGACCTTGAGTCGATGAACGCTCAATTGGCAGCGTTCGAACTTGCCGACGATGCAGCGGGCGAAGAAGTGGTGATGGGTGAAACCGAGGGTGATGGGACTATACGAGAAACCAGCACCGACATGGTACGAGAACGCGATCAGGCGCAGCGCCGAATCGATATGGAACGTTCAGCCATTCGCCATGCGCTTGGCGACGAACACGAGAACGTCCGTAGTTATCTGTACGATGAATGGGATTACATAAACTCGCAATATCTTCGCGGCTGGTGCCGCGTCTACGAAGAACAGCTTCAAGACGATCATACCGGCGATGGAATCGAGCTACTGCAAACTCTCCGACCTCTCGTCCAAGGCATCCGTAAGCGTTTTGAACAAATCCGTCCCTCGGGATACCAGCGCGTCAACAAAGTTACGGACGGCGACGAACTCTATTTGAGCGCTGTCGTTGACGTTCGAGCGGATCTCCGTGTCGGAAGTTCACCCGACGAACGGGTCTACAGTCGACGCGAACGCCAGAAACGCGATGTGGGTGCGGCATTTTTGGTCGACTTGTCCGCTTCCACCGACGATCCCATCGATCAGTCGCCTGTCGCCGCGGCAACAACGACTAATTCCGATACCCCGTCCGCGCTCAATCTCCGCGATCCCTATCCAGACGACGATGACGAATTTACCTTCGATTTAGAAAGTAGGCGTGAAGCAGAAGATGCCAAACGCAAAATCATCGATATTCAGAAGGAAGCCGTCGTGCTAATGGCCAGCGCCATGGAGGGACTCGGTGACCAGTATGGAGTGTATGGTTTTTCTGGATATGGCCACGACTGCGTCGAATTCTATATAGCGAAAGAATTCAAACAGGCGCTTGACTCTCGAGCACTTGACGCGATCGCTGCCATGACACCGAAACGCTCGACACGCATGGGCCCCGCCATACGACATGCCGCAGCGAAACTCGCGGCAAGCGGTACCGCTCTGAAAGTCTTAATGATCATCAGCGACGGATTCCCCCAGGATTGTGACTATGGCCCGGATCGCGGGAACCACGAGTATGGTGTCCAGGACACCGCTAAGGCACTTCGTGAGGCTGAACAACGCGGGGTAAAAACGTTCTGTATTACGGTTGATCGATCCGGACACGACTATTTGCGACGCATGTGCCCAGAGGAACACTACATGGTGATCGAAGAAACCGAGGGACTTCCCAGCGCCCTCCAAAAAGCCTACCGGCGCCTGACACACCTATAACAACGGGAGCCTAGACTCGCGCTAGTTCGTTCTATCTGATGACGGACCTCTTAGTCATCACCCATGATCCCGAAAATAGACAGCAGGTTCATGAACAGAATGTAGATCGACACGAACAGATTGTTCGCAGCGATGATGTAGTTCGTCTCTCCGCCCAACACAATCCGGCTGGTCTGGAAGAGAATCAGGGCGCATGCAACAAAGACCATTAGCCCCGAAATGAGCAAGGAAAACGCCGATAAATCGAAGAAGATCGAGGCCACAATAATGCCAAGGACGACAAAGAACGCGACCGCGAGAAACTGCCCAAGCCAGCTAAAGTTCGTCCGTGTAAATATCGTATAAATAGATAGCCCCACGAATGACAACGCAGTCATCCCCAGCGACTGCAGCACGATGCCCGGATTCACTTGCAAGTAAACGTTAAGAATCGGCGCGATCGCAAACCCGATAAAACCAGTAAAAACAAACGTCAGCACAATGCCCCAGCTACTGTTCGCCGTTCTATTAACCGCCCAAGAGAGGCCAAAAAAACCGATTAAGTACGGCCAAAATCCCATAAAAGGGACACCCGTTGCGATGCCAATAAACGCCGTCAGCGCGGCGAATCCGATGGCCATCGCAAGTAACAAGTACGTGCTGCGAAGAACTTTATTGACCTCGATCGCGCGGCCAGCATCGACAATAGGACCCATCGGTTCAGCCATTTCCTCACCTCAACAAAAATTTCAACGTATGCAATATATTGTGCTCCAACTGCGTCTTTTCAAGCAATCGTAGTTCGCTTCATTTGGACAGCAAGCTACGCCTGCCAGTGGATTGACTTCAACGAGGCATCTCGCCAGAATTCCTGCCCGCCGTGGGGCCCTGGGGCTACGTAGCTCAGTCGGTTAGAGCACAGCATTCATAATGCTGGGGTCGTTGGTTCAAGTCCAACCGTAGCTACCAACCCAGCATGGCTTTAAGGCTAGTTGGCGCGGTTGTGATCCAACCGATTGCCTAGTCCTACGCCAGAAGATTACGTGTTCGTCGACTTCCCACCATCTACAAAACGTAACCACGTTCATTGTGTTCGGAAAGATCCAACCCCAGAACCTCGTTGTCACCCGTAACCCGGTTGGTACCAGCGAGTCGTCCGACCAGAAGAAGAATTGCCCAGGTAGCCAACGCCGTATAGGCCATGACGGCAACTGCTCCGATAAATTGCGTCAACAGTTGACTGCCTATAGAAATATCCTCTTGACCGGAAAAAATTCCAAGAGTTTTGCTAGCAAAAATTGCCGTCAGCATGATTCCAAGAAATCCCCCGACTCCATGCACCGGAAAAACGTCGAGAGAGTCATCAATTTTCAACTTCTGTTTCATGATGTTCGTTGCATAAAAACAGACCAGGCCAGCGGCAACGCCAATCACCAGTGCGCCAGCGGGTCCCACAAAGCCAGAGGCCGGCGTGATAGTCCCTAGGCCGGCGACCATACCGGTCACCGCGCCGAGAGCGCTCGGTTTTCCGTACTTAATCCATTCAACAGACATCCAGGTGAACGCACCGGCCGCGGCCGAAATATGCGTGACGGCGATAGCCATGGCGGCGTTGCCGCCTGCTGTTAAAGCGCTCCCGCCGTTAAAACCGAACCAACCAACCCACAACATACCCGCCCCGGCCATCGTCAGTGTCATGTTGTGCGGTGGCATGGGCTGGGTGGGAAATCCTTGCCGCGCTTTCAGCACCAACGCTGTCACGACGGCCGCCGTACCCGCCGTCATGTGTACGACACTGCCACCGGCAAAGTCGAGAAACCCCCGTTCGAACAACCATCCACCTTCGGCCCAAACCCAATGGGTTATGGGCGCGTAGACGATAATCGACCACAGCGCCGTAAATGCCAGGACCGAAACAAACCGCATCCGTTCTGCAAAACCACCGACAATCAGTGCCGGTGTAATAATCGCGAAGGTCAATTGGAAGATCGCAAAGCTCGACTCAGGAATCGTCCCAACAACTGCGCCTTCATCGACGCCAGCAAACAGGCCTTTGGAAAGTCCACCAATGAAAGAATTACCAACATCAAAGGCGAGGCTGTATCCAATCAATAGCCAAAGGATCGTAACCACACAGGTAATCGAAAAACATTGCATCAACACACTAAGAACGTTGCGAGAACGCACCAAACCGCCATAAAAAAGCGACAACCCGGGAATGGTCATGAAGAGTACTAGCGCCGTTGACGTCAAAATCCACGCCGTGTCACCGGTATTCAGTTCGTCCGCGTTCGCCCAATTAACGCCAAGAATCAACGCGACCACCGCGATGCGTTTCACCTGTTGTATCCAATCACTCACGCCAAATTTCATCCCCGACCTCCAATTCACTGCTCCGATAACTCTCGTCGACCCGTTACAAATCGGATCCGTTCAAACTGCATCGACCCCCGTTTCACCCGTCCGTATACGAACGACTTCTTCAAGACCAAATACAAACATTTTCCCGTCCCCAACTTTTCCAGTATTCGCGGTTCGACTAATCGCTTCCATACACTGGTCCATCAGACCATCGTCAACGGCAACTTCAATTTTCATTTTCGGCAGAAAATCCACGACATATTCGGCACCGCGATACAGTTCTGTATGTCCCTTCTGACGACCAAAGCCCTTAACTTCGGTGACCGTCATTCCCGTCACGCCAATTTCCGACAGTGCCTCGCGCACTTCATCTAGTTTGAACGGCTTAATTATCGCGGAAATAAATTTCATCGTTCCATTCCTCCTATGTGGTGCTCAGGGCCGAAACCCCAAGGTAATCTCTCTTCGCCAGAATTTCTTTTCCGAACATCTTGAACACATTGCCCATCGTCATCAACGCCATTGTCGAGCCGGCTAGCTCGTTAATGTCGCAATGGCCAATTTGCGCAACACTCGATATCTCACACCGCGTTATCTGAAAGCACTCCCTCATCAACGACGAAATCAACAACTTCTTCGAGACCTTGGCCCGTTAAAAGATTGGTGAAAACGAAAGGCGCCGCGCCACGCATTTTTTTCGCGTCACGTTCCATCACATCAAGCGATGCGCCCACATGCGGCGCTAGATCGGTTTTATTAATGATAAGAAGGTCTGACCGCGTGATCGCGGGCCCACCCTTTCTCGGTATCTTTTCTCCGGCCGCAACATCGATGATATAAATTGTCATGTCGACAAGCTCTGGGCTGAACGTCGCGCTCAAGTTGTCACCACCACTTTCCAGAATCACAACATCGAGCTCAGGAAATCTCGTCGTAAAATTTTCGATTGCAACCATGTTCATCGACGCGTCTTCTCGAATGGCCGTATGCGGACAACCACCAGTTTCGACCCCGACGATCCTGTCTTCTGAAAGCGCCTGAGAGCGGACTAATATCTCGGCGTCTTCTTGCGTGTAGATGTCGTTAGTAACGACGGCTATTTCATAATCTCCGCGCATCCGTTTACACAACGCTTCCACTAGGGTGGTTTTGCCCGCCCCCACCGGACCGCCAATCCCAACTCTCAATGCCGGTTTCATCGACGATTCTTCACGATCGAAAGATCCTTGAGTACTGTGTTTCGTGCCACATGCTGGCAAGTGCCAGGCCTGGTGCGCTGTTGCCGATGTCCTCATCCGAGCACTCAAGCGCTTCATCCACAGCGATTGGTATCTGCTCGATAAGATCCCGCAGCACTAGCTGACCCTCCGTGTGCCCTAGAGGTATCAATTTTGTGGCGCTCACCACCTGATTCTCACACCACGCCCAGGCGTAACCACTCAACGCGTCCGTTTCAGATATCTCTGCGTTAACAGCGAACACCGAAAAGGCGACCACGTATCCAGGCCGCCACGTCGGAATTGGTTGATTCAACTCCGTGGCCAATCGCATCAGCGCTCGCCCCATGGCGTCTTCCTCGTCACGCAACTCCCGCGTTTCTCGGTGAGACCGACAAACTTCATCCCAATATTGAAGACTAGGGATATCCTTAGACCTCCAAAAACGATGAGCTCGATGAATGATCGGCAAATCGATGTGGGCAATGGTGTGGTGAAGTAGCTCCGATATCCATTTCACGGCTTCTGCCCGATCACGAATCCAGCCTCGCTCCACCGCCTGCTCGAGACCCTGAGAATAGTGGTACGCCCCAATAGGAAGCATTGGGCTAATCAGCTGCCAAAGCTTGGCCTGGTTATACGGAGGCATTGGAGTGAGAGTGAAAGCTGTACGCGCCCGATTCTGGTTCGAAGGATGCCGAGTGCCGTTGAGGCTCTAATCCTAGCTCCCGCAACATGCTGTCCAGAACGTGATCTTGCAGATAGCGCAACCAACCCAAACCTATCTGCACCGAAACGTGGCGATTACCCAGATGGTACGCGGCTTTGGTCAACAAATCGGCATCATCGCTCGCGACCGTCGATACCCTCTCACACGCCGCGACAATGTGAACAATACCCCCCCGTTCTGAAACTAAACTGTCGCCGCCGCGCATCAATGTTCCTCTGGGTAGATTGATCGTTATCTCCTGGCCCCCCTGAGTTTGCACGCGCTGCCTAGTCTTCTGTCGGCGTTGAAAAGAGAGCACGACGGTCTCATCCAAATCCGAACCAGCGGTTCGATCCTTTTGCACACAACTCGTGTATATCTCCACCGTGCCCGTGTCTCCCTTCAAAAGAGAAAGAACCTTTGCGCCAAGGGTAGTTCAGTCGCCGGTTCACATGTCAGTCGCTCACCGTCGGCACGGACCTCGTACGTCTCTGGATCGACCTCAATTTCTGGAGTCCAGTCGTTCAACACCATGTCTGCTTTGCCGATATTCCGGGTTCCCTTAACCGGTACAACGTCCTTGGTTAGCCCAAGACGCTCAGCTATCCCGGCTTCACTTCCCGCACGTGAGACAAACGAGACCGACGTCGCCGCTAGCGCGCCACCAAAGGCCCCGAACATGGGTCGATAGTGGACGGGTTGCGGGGTTGGTATGGATGCGTTTGGATCACCCATGGGGGCCGCGACAAGCATGCCTCCCTTCATGATTAATGCCGGCTTAGCGCCAAAAAATCGAGGTTCCCAAAGTACCAGGTCGGCAAGTTTTCCTGCTTCAACCGAACCAATATGTTCCGCAACCCCGTTAGCAATAGCAGGATTGATGGTGTACTTCGCGATGTATCGCTTAACCCGAAAGTTGTCATGCCGAGCAGTGTCCTCGGCAAGGTTTCCTCTTTGCACTTTCATTTTGTGAGCAGTCTGCCAGGTACGACAGATAACCTCTCCCACTCTGCCCATCGCCTGCGAGTCAGACGCGATCATCGAAAACGCACCGAGATCATGCAGGATATCTTCGGCAGCAATCGTCTCGCGTCGTATACGCGATTCCGCAAAAGCAACATCTTCGGGAATACTCGGATCAAGGTGGTGGCAGACCATGAGCATGTCGAGGTGTTCGTCAACCGTATTGACGGTATAGGGACGCGTCGGATTCGTTGATGAGGGTAGAACATTGGGTAAGCCACACGCCTTGATAATGTCCGGGGCATGACCTCCCCCTGCGCCCTCGGTATGAAAGGTATGAATCGATCGCCCGCGGAACGCCGCGAGCGTGTCTTCGACAAACCCCGATTCGTTAAGCGTGTCCGTATGTATGGCAACTTGCACGTCGGCTGCTTCGGCAACATTAAGACAATTATCAATCGCAGCCGGCGTCGTGCCCCAATCCTCGTGAAGTTTTAGTCCCATGGCACCCGCCGCGACCTGTTCTTCCAATGCAATTGGGAGGCTCGCGTTTCCCTTGCCCATGTAGCCGATATTCATCGGCAAGCCATCGGCCGCCTGCAACATTTTCCCGATGTGCCACGGACCCGGAGTGCACGTGGTGGCATTTGTACCGGTCGCCGGGCCCGTCCCACCGCCGAGCATCGTCGTAATTCCCGACATGAGAGCTTCTTCTATCTGTTGAGGACAGATGAAATGGATGTGCGCATCGATACCACCGGCCGTGAGTATTTTGCCTTCCCCCGCAATCGCTTCAGTGCAGGGACCGATGACGATGTCCACCGCAGGTTGGGTGTCTGGATTTCCCGCCTTACCAATGGCAGCAATACGCCCATCTTTTATACCCACATCAGCTTTGACGATCCCCCAATGATCCACAATGAGCGCGTTGGTAATCACCGTATCGACCGTCTCGTTCGAGGGTCTCTGGCTCTGACCCATGCCGTCACGAATTACCTTGCCACCGCCGAACTTCACTTCGTCGCCATACACCGCCCAATCTTTTTCGACCTCGATAATTAGGTCAGTATCAGCAAGTCGCACGCGGTCACCCACGGTTGGTCCGTACATTTCGGCATACGCCCGACGGTTAAGAGTGCTCATTTTGTATCCTCCACGTGGCCCATCACTTTGGCATTGAAGCCAAATATCTGACGTGTTCCTGCAAATTCGACGAGCTGGACCTCGCGCTCCTGACCAGGCTCGAAACGGACTGCGGTCCCAGCGGGAATATCTAGGCGAAAGCCCCGCGTAGCTTCTCTATCAAACGCTAACGCCCGGTTCGTTTCGTAAAAATGAAAGTGGGAGCCAACCTGAATGGGTCGATCGCCGGTATTTGAAACCATCGTTCCATACGAGCGTCTGCCCTCGTTAAGTGTCAGGTCATCGTCATCGATCAGGTACTCTCCGGGATTCATCAGCTTTTCCTATTGAATTGGATTGTGAACAGTGACGAGTTTCGTCCCATCCGGGAACGTCGCTTCAACTTGCACGTCGGACAACATTTCCGCGATCCCGTCCATCACTTCGTCTCTCGAGATAATTTGAGCTCCGGCAGTCATGAGATCCGCCACCGTTCTTCCGTCCCTTGCGCCTTCCATAATCGCGGACGAAATTAATGCAACACATTCCGGGTAGTTCAGCTTCACTCCCCGCGCCCGGCGCTGTTCCGCTAATTGTGCCGCGACGAATATCAGTAGCTTGTCTTTCTCACGTGGACTTAACTCCATCAGTTTTCCCCTTGTCGCATTATTTGAAACATCATCCTAGGTTGACCAAATGCGGGGGCGACTAGCCTCTCGTCCCATCTGAAGTGGGCGTATCATCGTCCATAGTCTTTCCGCCACTATGCGGATCTTTTGCGGAGCAGTTCCGAGAAACCGTGCAACGAGAAGTTCCCCTAGAAGGGATGCGCCTGCTTCGATCGGCGGAGGGGCGATGAGCTGCTGTACCCGTTCGAGCATGTCAAGGTCCGCCGGGTACACGTACACCGAAGCAAGGGCACAATTCCCCCCAACGCCCCATGCCGCCCCCAGTATAGGTTCCTCTCTCCGCCATCGATGTCGTTCGTTCAATATCGGTTTGTCAGCGACAGCGATCGTCATCTTCTGATCAAAAGCACCTTCCTCGTACCTATCACCACTGAATGGACGACCTAAAACGATCAGATCCCATCCACTAAAGCACGCAGACGGGTGGAGATTAACCCTGGTCCGAGTCACAAGAGAACTTCCTCCAAATAAAATGGTCTCCTGGGGGAGCCACTCCAACGTTCCCCCGCGTTTAACCGACACTTCTTGTTTGATGCGACTCTCCGGCCCATTGCTCCGATAGATCTTGTTCGCCGCCGGTGTCGTGATGAGCGCGGAACTTTGTTCCCCAACCTGAACATCAAGTTCAAGCTGATCTCCTCCGACCACGCCCCCTGGAGGATGAAGTATGTACGCGTGGCAAACGTCTTCTTCAGGATAGAAGGGGCGTTGGACTGACAGTGGGCCCACCCGCTCCTTCACTCTTAAATTGGTTCTCGCCACAGCGCGTTCAAAACTAAGGGACAACTTGGCCGACCAGCCGTCGACCGTTACGTACGCCATGCTCGCCGTAGGCTTCATACTGACAGGTGCTCTTGGACGAGCTCATCCGTCAGCGCATCCATTTTTCCGGATGCAACGACGGCTCCCTTCGTCATAATAAAGAACTGACCACACACACGACGGACAAACGGCAGTTTTTGTTCGACGACCAACACCGTCATCGCGAGCTCGCGATTCAACTGCATAATGACATCGCCTATCTCCTGCACGATATTTGGTTGGATCCCCTCCGTGGGTTCGTCGAGAATCAGAAAATCCGGATTGATGACGAGCGCGCGTGCGATAGCCAGCTGCTGTTGCTGCCCGCCAGACAGGTCGCCACCGCGGCGCCGCAACATCGATTTTAGGACTGGGAAAAGGTCAAACACGTGGTCCGGAATGGTGCGATTCGAGCGAGGTTGGTTACCAAGACCAATCTCCAAGTTTTCGGCAACCGTGAGCAGCGGGAAAATCATGCGTCCTTGAGGAACATACCCAATGTGCAGAGCGGCACGGCGTTCGGCGGCCTCGTACAACAGGTTGGCGCCATTGAAAACGATCGATCCAGAGTCCGTCTTTAATAACCCCATGACGCACTCGAGCAGGGTAGTCTTACCAACGCCATTTCGTCCGATTAGGCTCACGCAGGCGCCGTCGTCCACCTCCAAATTGACATCCCAAAGCGTGTGACTTTGACCGTAGGACTGATTGAGCTCGTCGATCTTAAGCATCACTCACCCAGGTACACCTCGATCACTTTTGCGTCATGCTGCACTTCATCAAAGGGTCCTTCAGCTAGCACCCGTCCCTCATGCAGTACAGTAACCCTCCGTGCAATAGAACGTACAAACTCCATGTCGTGTTCGACCACAACCACCGAATGATCGCCTGCAAGCGTCGTGAGCAGTTCCGCCGTGGACTCCGATTCTTGCTTCGTCATGCCTGCAACGGGTTCGTCCACAAGTAATACGAGCGGGTTCTGCATTAACAACATGCCAATTTCAAGCCACTGCTTCTGACCATGAGATAACGATCCCGCTAATGCTGAGACTTCCTCTTTCAGACCAATGATGTCGAGCACTTCGGCAATCCGGTCGCGTTCCTCCGCATTCAATTTTCGTGTGAGGGTCGCCCAGACCCGTTTATCTGCCTCCATTGCTAACTCGAGGTTGTCATGCACGGTATGGTTGTCGAAAACGGTCGGTTTTTGAAACTTTCGGCCGATCCCGAGCGAAGCAATCTCGGGTTCTGTAAGTCGTAACAGGTCAAGGCGCTGACCGTAGAACGCAGTGCCAAAATCGGGTCGTGTTTTTCCTGTGATGACATCCATCATGGTCGTTTTGCCAGCGCCATTTGGCCCAATGATGCACCGGAGCTCCCCGGTTTCGATGTAGAGCGTGAGTTCATCTAAGGCCTTAAACCCATCGAAACTCACGGTGATGTCCTCAAGATAGAGAATGTATCCAGAATCCGTGTTGACCAGTTCATCGCGGCTCGGTTTCCGAGCCAAGAAGTTAGCGCTCTGATTGACAAACGGTTGAAAAACGTTCGCCAGCTTATCTTTTTCGCCCGATCCCCCAAACACCTTAGGTCTCCTTGTTCCCTGGTCTAGTTTTAGCCCATTGGATCAACGCTTCGGGTACGGTTCGACCCCCTACGAACTCGCTAAACGTTTGGCCACCTGAACCCAACACATTGCGCAATAAACCGACCACACCCTTTGGTAACGCCACCGTCACAAGAATGAATAGACCGCCGAGAGCGAACAGCCAAACTTCCGGGTACTCACTGGTCAGCCAAGTTTTAGCAAAATTCACGATCACGGCACCGAGCGCGGCACCGTATAACGTTCCACGACCCCCAAGGGCCACCCATACCACCAGCTCGATCGAGTTCAGGGGATGAAACTCACTCGGGTTGATAATGCCGACTTGTGGTACATATAAGGCACCCGCTATCCCGGCCAAGACGGCGGACACGGTAAAAATCCAAACTTTGTAGTTCTCCACGCGGTATCCGATGAAACGGGTGCGATCATCGGCGTCCCGCACGGCGGTGACAACACGCCCAAGTTTCGACGTCACGATGAAACGGCAAAATAAATAAGTCGATGCCAGCGCGATGGCTGAAACGACGAAAAGCACAACGCGGGTGACATCTGACTGCAGCGACGCGCCAAGGATGTCTTTGAAGTCGGTGAGGCCATTGTTACCGCCAAACCCCATCTCGTTGCGGAAGAAGGCGAGCATCAGCGCGTAGGTTAGGGCTTGCGTCATGATCGAGAGATATACGCCTGTGACCCTCGAGCGGAACGCGAGCCAACCGAACACCAACGCAAGCAATCCGGGAACTAGAACGACCATCAGCATGGCAAACCAGAACGCGTCGAAGCCAAACCAGTACCAGGGCAGTTCCTCCCAATTGAGGAATACCATGAAATCCGGCAGTTCGGGATCCCCGTAGACGCCGCGCGTACCGATTTGGCGCATGAGATACATACCCATTGCGTAGCCACCGAGCGCAAAAAAAGCCCCGTGCCCGAGACTGAGGATGCCGCAATATCCCCAAACCAGATCGAGGGCCATTGCCAGGAGCGCATAACACAGGTACTTACCCAACAACGTGACCGTGTACGTAGAGACGTGGAACACGGAGTCTTCGGGAACCAGCAGGTTAGCGACGGGCACGACCACGCACAGCACCCCAAGAATCCCCAACAGGACAGGCGGGCCCCAATCTTGTTTGAGTAATCGACCCGATAGCATCAGCTTTCTGCCGCCCGTCCCTTCTGCGGAAACAAGCCACGAGGTCGCCACTGAATAAACAGAATGATGAAAACGAGTACGAGAACTTTTGCGACAACGGCGCCAGCGTACGGCTCGAGAAACTTATTGGCGACGCCTAGCGACAGTCCGGCCACGAGGGTGCCCCATAAATTCCCAACACCTCCGAACACAACCACCATAAACGAATCAACGATATAACCTTGCCCCAGATTGGGGCCAACGTTGGTCAGCTGCGACAGAGCGACGCCAGCAACACCGGCAATCCCCGCCCCAAGACCGAATGTCAGCGCGTCGACCCGAGCGCTTCTGATACCCATCGCCCGTGCCATGGCCCGATTCTGGGTAACAGCGCGCACTTCTAAGCCGAGTCGCGTCCGCTGCAGAACAAGCACCAAGGCCGCAAAAATGAGTCCAGCGAAAATCAAGATGTAAAGGCGGTTGAAGGTCATCGAGAGGCCCTCCAAAAGTTCAAACGAGCCGCTCATCCACTCCGGGGTCGCAACGGGCCGATTGAGGGTCCCGAAAATACTGCGAACAGCTTGCTGCAACACCAAACTAACGCCAAACGACGCAAGCAGTGTTTCCAAAGGACGTCCGTAAAGGAATCTAAAAATCCCGCGTTCAATCCCGATACCTACCAAACCAGACACAACGAAGGCTGCTGGAACGGCAATAAGAAGCGAATATTCCAGACCACCCGGAAGTAGTGTTTGCACGACGTAGGTCGTATACGCACCGAGCATAATTAGTTCGCCGTGGGCCATGTTGATGACGCCCATCACCCCAAAGGTGATGGAAAGTCCAATAGCCGCCAACACCAGTACGGATCCAAGGCTTAGACCAAAGAATACCGTTTCAATCGTCTTGTACCGCGCCACCGTCTCTTCGATACTTTCCAGCGTCTCGCGTGCAGCCGCTTGAATCGCCTCACTTGCGACAGGATCGTTAGAAATACCCGTCAGTTTTTCGCGAACGCGGCCATCGAGATTGCTTACCGACGCGCGGATCGCCCTTAAGCGAATGCTTTCATCGGTCGCGTCCAAATCAAATACCACCAACGCGGTTTCGATCGCTGCAATTACTTTGGGGTCCGATTCCACAAGCAAACGCCTATCGAGAACTTCTCGCATGGAAGAATCAGCACCATCCGCAATCGCTTCTGCTGCCGCGATCCGATCATCGGGGTCCTCATTGTCGAGTCGAATACTTGCGATCAGGCCTCGCAGCAGACCTCGCAAACGATTGTTGACGCTAATTTTCTTTGCCCCTCGGCGCCCCACTTGACCAAGTTCTTCACCCGTGACGGCATCACGAATGTTGAACCCGCCACCATCGCGCCCTTTAGCAAAGACCACACGATCCGTTTTACGCTCCGTGTAAAGTTCCGCATCTAAGAGCGCCGTCAACACTTCCAGCGTGCGCGGGTGCGTGAGTGCCGCTATCGCCCTTGCTGCTTCCGCCTTCTCCTCAAAAGAACGAGTCTTTAGGAGATCGACGGTCGCTTGAAAGTCGGCGTCTAGAGCACTCTTCTCGTCCGCGCCGAAACACGGAACGAGCCCGATCGCGAGCACAACGACGAGGCACGACCGCACCCATCGCCCAAACACAATCCGAGTTGAGCTTCGCGCAGCGACCTTCATTGTTTGTACCGGCGACCCATGTAGACCCTTGTCGACGGGCGATCAGCGCCGCCCGTCGTAGTGCTAGTTCGGTTCGATCAGTTACCTACTCGTAGTTCTGGCCCGAACACGTACCTGTCTTCACGTTGTAGTTGCCGCAAGCGAGTGGCTTCATCCAATCCGCTGTGATGTCTCGCGAACCCTCCAAGTGGTCGGTCCACGCATCACCAACTACCGTCCCGGGAGTTTCCCAAACGATGTCGAATTGACCATCTGCTTGGATCTCACCGATCAGAACCGGCTTGGTGATGTGATGGTTCGGCATCATGGTCGCCATTCCGCCTGAAAGGTTAGGGACGACCACGCCGACGATCGCATCTTGAACCGCTGTCGAATCCGTGGTCCCCGCTTTTTTGACCGCCTCGACCCACATCTTAAAGCCGATGTAGTGCGCTTCCATCGGATCATTGGTTACACGATCGTCATCATCAATGAACTCTAACCAGTCGTCGATGAATTCGTCGTTGATCTCAGCGTCAACGCTCATGAAATAGTTCCACGCGGCCAGATGACCGACCAGCGGGCCGGTATCGAAACCCGAGAGTTCTTCTTCCCCGAGAGAAAACGCAACCACCGGAATATCCTCAGCGGAGACTCCCTGATTGCCTAGCTCTTTGTAGAACGGCACATTCGCGTCGCCGTTCACGGTCGACACCACGGCCGTCTTCTTCCCAGCAGAACCAAACTTCTTGATATCCGAGACAATTGTCTGCCAGTCCGAGTGCCCGAACGGTGTGTAGTTGATCATAATGTCCTCGTCAGCGACCCCATTGGCTTTGAGATACGCTTCGAGAATCTTATTGGTGGTTCGCGGGTAGACGTAGTCGGTGCCCGCCAATACCCACCGCTTAACCTCGATATCGTTCATGAGGTAGTCAACGGCTGGGATCGCTTGCTGGTTGGGTGCGGCGCCCGTGTAGAAAACGTTCTTGGACGACTCTTCTCCCTCATATTGCACCGGGTAAAACAGCAGTCCGTTCAACTCCTCAAAAACTGGGAGTACGGATTTCCGCGAGACCGAGGTCCAACAACCGAACACCACATCGACCTGCTGTTTTTCCAGCAGTTCGCGAGCCTTTTCCGCAAACAATGGCCAGTCCGAAGCTGGATCCACGACGACGGCTTCAAGCTGTTTACCTAACAATCCGCCCGCAGCGTTCTGTCTTTCGACCATCATCAAAACTGTGTCTTTCAACGTAGTCTCGCTAATGGCCATGGTCCCCGATAACGAATGCAATACACCCACTTTGATGGTGTCCGCGGACCACATCAACGGACCGAGTAATAATGTGGCGACCAGCACCACACGACGAGTTATAGATTTCATGATTTGGTTCCTTCCCTAAATCTGTATCTGAAAACCGACCGAGAAGCCATCCACGTCCGCGCCCGCCATCCCCGTGAGGTTCGCGTCGCCATTCGTGAAATTCGCGTTCACGCGAAGGTTATGAGAATTAATTATGTAATTGACCCCGATTTCGGTGAGATCGCTCTCCGATGCTCCATCGAAGTCAGGTTCATTGGATGTGCGTCGGATATACGGCTGTAATTTCCCAACGCCTGCCTCGTTCGGGAACAGGTACGCTGCCGTAAAAAAGTACGAACTGCCATCGAACAAACAGAAACAATCGGATGAAGTCATAGCTGTCGCCGTCATGTCGTTATCGAACGACTTGTACTCACCTTCAACCGTGACTACGCCACCCCCAGAAAGTACTTTTTCGAATAATCCATCCACGATGAATGCACTGAAATCACTGGGTTCGGCAGCTGATCCCCCACCATCGCTTTGAGATTGAAACGAAATTCCAATCGTCAAGATATCCCCGCCACCACCATAATACGTGCTGCTGGTGTAGTACCCGGGATTCTTTTCCATGCTCAGGAAGTTGTATGCCAACCGCCCAGCAAATAAGAGGCTGTCACGGCCACTCAGACCATCGAACAGGCCTGCCGCGTACTGCAGCTTCCCCCGGGCTCCCCAAACCGTGACTCCATCGTCACGACCAAGCAATCCTGCCGATCCTAACTGGTCAGACGGTAACAGCGGCACCGTATACTGATTCCAGGACAAACCATAGTACGGCCCATTAAGTTCGATCCGGTCCGCGGGCGTCAGCATGCGTCCTACCCAAATATTCAATTCGGGACTCATTTCAAACTGCAAAATGGCATCCAAAACACCGATGTCGCCGGCAGCGCCTATGGGATCCCCTGAATCCTGGCCAAACACACAGCCCTCGCATTCGGTATTGAATGTGAATTTGACTTTCTCACGCAGAGAACCGTTGACGTAGAGTCGCATGCTCTGCAAGTTAAAGCCTTTATCACCGTCCACCGACGTCAGTGCTGTTCGCAAACCAGCACCTACGCTAATGCTATGGTTGTCGCCAATCTCAATCGTGCCGCCCGCGAACGACATCGACGCGATTGTGATTGCGACGAACTTAAAAATATTTTTACTCACCACTTCGTAGCACCTCGTTGTATAAAAAAGTTGTCACACTCTTTATATATGCAATTTTCGTGCCAAACTATATAATCGATCAATATCAATGAGTTAAATAAACGTGTGGGTGGCTAATTCGATCGAATTGCACAGTCATAATGCACCCGATGCACTATTGTGGTGCATCGCTATCACGGATGATCCCTGTTCTCTTACATGGCGTCGATCCAGGCGCCAATCAGGGCGACGCCCTCCTCGTCAACTCGGTGCTTGCCAATCGGGGGCATGGCATTGGATCCAAGTACGCGCATACGTTCCCACACCACGCTAGTCTCTTTACTGCCGGGCTCGACGAGGCGTGGAGAAGTAATTCCGATGTCTCCTCTTATCGGGGCGACATCGATCACACCCATGTCAGCTTCGTTGGTATCGATGCGAAAATCGAGCGCTAGCCCCGTGTTCGCCCCCGGGCGATGGCAGCTTGCGCAATTTACGTCCAGGTACTCTCTGGCATCGGGAGTCGAATTAAAGGCCTCGTATTCGCTGACTCGTCTGATATCGGTACTAAAAAGATCGATGTGGTTATAGGTGCGAAGTTGATTGTCCGTCAACGTCGGGTACACGAAGTCACGGTTGAGCTGACGGGTCTCGGCACCCAGTGCAAATCCCGCCGCGCGGTTGTGACACATTAAACAGTCACTGCTCGACAGATAGTCGTAGTCAACACCCGTGATCTCTCCCGTAGTTGCCGTTATAAGCAAACTCTCGGTCTCTCTGAGTCCGACTAACACGGCGTCGGTTTGGCTTTCGTTCCAGCGGTAGGTGAAGCCGGCCCAATCCCCAGTCCGTCGCACAAGCACGCGAGTCTCCAACCGACGCAATGACTCAGCATCTCCCTCGTCCATCTGCATCTCGAGGTGTTGAACCAACACCGAGCCACTTGGATACACCCAACGACCTGTCGAACTAAAATCAATGCCCGACCCATTGGGAACAGCCAGCCAACGGCGCGCTTTGGCACCCGAAGAATAAGTGGAAACATTGACGTCGTATTCGATAAAGCCCGAAGCGGGCGTTAACGTTGAAAGATCCGAGAAAATATTCGTCATCGACAACGTCGTTGGGAACGAAGTGCTGCTTGAAGATTCTTCCAGACCGTATATTTCGCCACTTCGAGATACTAGAAACAGTTCCGCATCGTTCCCCTCACCGAAGGATGCGAGCTGACTAGTCGTTCCGATAGCCGTATTGAAAAGCACGCTCGATCCACTATATCCCAGGCTCCAAACAGACCCAGAGACGAAGTCGCCATAGACGTATGTGCCGAAGAGTGAGGGCATTTGAGTGCCTCGATAAACATATCCGCCGGTGACGGAAGCACCCTCACTGCGGCCATATTCGTAAATCGGTGGGGTAAAACTCGAGTCAGGTAAGGCTGTCGAACAACCCGAGTACCGTTCCGTTCCCTCGAACGGGCACCAACCGTAATTTCCGCCGGCCTCGACGATATCGATCTCTTCGAGGCGACTTTGCCCGACATCTCCAGCCCACAGCTTCCCCGTCTGACGGTCAAACGAAAAACGCCAGGCGTTGCGCAACCCCATGGCATATATTTCGTCACGTACATTTTCGTTATTGCGAAAAGGGTTATCCAAAGGGATGTCGTAGGCATCCGCTGGGTCCCGTGGATGTACATCGATCCGCAAAATGGTTGCAAGCAGGCTCATACCGTTCTGACCGTTTCCATCTGGATCACCACCGCTACCACCATCGCCAAACGCAATGTACAAATAGCCGTCCAAAGGGCCGAACGCGAGCATCCCGCCGTTATGGTTCGCATAAGGTTGCGTGACCGACAAAAGTTGTTTTTCGGTATCAAGCGCAATCGTGTCCGTCGCAGCGTCCCAACGAAATCGAGAAATGACAGAACGTCGCGGATTCGGCGCACTGTAATGTACGTAAACATATCGGTTCGTAGAAAAATCGGGGTCAAACGCGAATCCCAACAAACCCTGCTCGTCGTTTCCGCCGCCGAACAAAACGATATCGGATAGATCGAGTACGGCGTTCTTTATCGCAATCTCGGAATCGTTTTCAAACACGTAAACGTGGCCCTTTTGCTCAACCACGATCAGTCGATCTTCATCGGGAACTGCCGCGAGATATACCGGGAGATCAAACGTCAGTCCGGAAAACGTCCTGGAAACGCTAATACTGCCGATCTCCGTGGAATCCGTGGGGAGTACAACGCTCGCCAAATCGGATCGCCGGTCAATGCCGAAGAGTGTTGCCGTGTCGACGATTCGCCCCGAGGTATACGTTTCGATTGCAGACGATTCGTTCCGCACGGCGCTAGTACTTAGCGCACCAGCGATCAACGTGTCATCCCTGAAGCCAAACAGGTATCGGAGAAGTAGTAATCCGTCAGTTAACGCATCCGTCTCGCCGTCACTGTCGATATCCAGTTGCTCAAGGTTGGTACTTAAATATGCAGAAATATCATCGGCACTCGTCCGCAAGGCACTGCTAGAAATCGCACTCTCGCTCAGCGTCGTCCCAGAAAACCCGAAAAGATATCTCAGAACGAGCAATCCATCTGTTAGGGCTTCAGTCTCGCCATCACCGTCAATATCGAACGAAAAGTCGGCTTCTGACGCCCGTACGTTCTGAACGACCATGAGGAATAGGGTGCCCATGACTATTAGGGAAAGTCGGCTCACGATGTCACCATGTTCCAAAGCCCGCCCACGAGTCAAAAACCTACAACAAACAGTATCAGTCTAGCCAATCAAAGCCCGGTACTGTCGTCCATGTTTTTCCTCACTAACGTTTGTTGTTCAGCGTCATGACGTCTTATTGCCTCCTGTCCACAAAAAACGGGACAAAAAAAGGGTGCCCATAGGCACCCTTTTCTAGTCGGTAGCGCTCGCACAAGCCATATAGCCCGCGAACGCTAACGAGAGTCACGCTTTAGAACGCGTGCTTCGCTCTCACGAAGAACATCCGGCCACGTGGGTCATGAATGGAAAGCTCGATTGAGGCTCCAAACGCGCCCAACGGCGTGGGATATTCGTCGGTGATATTCCGCCCGCCGATCTCGAGTACCGTGTTGCTACCACTACCCGTTAGCCCATCTATCCGATGAGTGTAGGTAAGGTCCAAGTAGGTCAGTGCATCGATATCGACGCTCGTCCATGCCGCATCCACTTCCTTGTTCCAGCGAGCTCGCAGTAACACGTTGGTGTTATCCCGAGACCAGTTGATCGTCGCGATCGCCCGCTGTTCGGGCAACGTCGGGATAACGTCGATACCGAGGTTTTGTTTACCAACCGCATCACCTGTCACGCCACCGCCCAAGTCATAACTGAACTCGTCGATATGCGTGGCTTCTATCCCGACTCGTACGTTGCCATATTCATCAGAATGCCAGGTGTAATTGGCGTAAACGTCGATCGCCGTATGATCCATCTCCTGAGCGTTCAAGTAGTACGCGTTCACCTGAACAATCGTATAAGACGGCGCGCCGCCCCGAACGATGTTTGGATCTGCGCAACAATTAAGCCAGGCAACAGCATCATCACGACTAACATTAGTCGTATCCGCTTGTGGATAGGCCTCTAAGAACTTAGAGAAATCCGCATCCACGACCCTTGGTCCCCTGAGCAAAGTGATTCGATCTTCAAAGAAGTAATTCGAATAATCGACCCCAAAGTTGAGGTCACAGTTGTCACAGAATTCGGCCAGTGCCACAGAAAAGCCAAAGTTCGTGATCTCCGCTTGCTCCGGTTCGAGATCCGGGTTGCCTTGGAATACGTTGGTTCGGTACGTCGCCTCAGTGTCGTTAAACAACAAGTCATTGGTCGACTGCAAGAACGAGCTCTTCGGCGTAAACCGTTGAGCCATGCTCGGCGCGATAAACGCGGTCGAGAAAGAACCTCTGATCGCCAACCAGTCTAACGGCTGCCACCGAATAGCTATCTTGGGGTCGTACGAGGAACCAATGCCACTGTACGACGAATACCGGCCTGCAATTTGCAACTCGGCGTAGCCAAATTGGTCGTCATCAACCAACGGCATCGCAATTTCCAGGAATGCTGATTGCACGGAGTCTGTCGCCCCGTAATCGAGCGAGCACGCGTCGTACCAGTTGTTGCACTGGTTCTCGTCGCTCCTGGCGTCCCAGATCAACCTGGTTTTTCGGTATTCGAGACCGAATGCCCCGTCGATCGAACCTGCCCAACCTTCGTGTAATTCTCCGGTGGCAAGCAAGTCGTATGTCAGCAGTTTGGTTTTCAGCAGCCGAATCGCGTTGATGTCGATCGAATCGGCAACAAACTGCGTGTTCGGATAATCGCCCAAATTCGGGTTTCTCCAGGCACCCGGATCCGTACAAACACGGTTTTCACAGTTAAGTGCGCTGGTTGAAAACGGATTGTAGTACCGGTACGAGTCCGCCAGATCCGTTATGCCCGGCTCAGGACCAATCATGCCCTGGAGGCCAAGAAGCACCGCCCGATAGCTCTGGTTCTTGCGGAACCGAAGGTCGACGTTCTGTTGCATCGTCGCGGTCCCCAACAAATCCCACCCGTTGTCAAAACTGTACTCGATCGCATGATTCATGCGATAGGTGTTGATGTCGTAGGTCGCGTATCCGATGTTCGCGCCGGACGCATCAAGGTTACCGGGTAACGTTCCCAGTTTTCCGAACAATCGCAAGGCAGCAATGGTCACATCTTCGTTAAAGGGAACACCCGCCGAAGAATCGAACGGCTGATCGGCTAGAACCACCGCGCCAGCGTCGTCTCGATCGGGGATACCGTCACCGTTTGCGTCTGCAGCAAACAATAATTCGTTTCCGCCCGCGTCAATCGCGCCGTCGCCGTCGCGATCGTAAAATGCTCGGTACGGGTTACCGGGATGGTCACCCATGATTCCACCAAGGATCAGGTTAATGTCGCGGATACGACCACCTGGGTTGGTCGGAGATCCACGACTTTGCGACCGTTGTCGCGAATAAATGATGTCGGACGTGTACACCATTTGATCGTTGATCTGATACTCGTAATTCAAATACGTATTCAGAACCTTGTTGGGCGAGACGAAGTTAAAGAACTCGCCAAACTCAAACCGGCAAATCGCACCAGAAAGGCGCCCGCTAATGTTGTTGCGCACGTTGCCGACTTGGTCAGAACCGTTGCCACCGGGGCTCTCGGCCACGCCACAGCCAGGATCAGCCGTCTGCTGCGCTCCTGTAATGACACCCGCTGCATCGCGGACCGGCACGTTATACGAACCCGGGTTACCGGTACCTGAACTCGACACACTGCGTCCAAGGAGGTTGGCACGCTCCGTTTGGCCTAGTCCCGTCCTCTCGCGGGCCTCCATCGCGAGGGTGAAATACCCTCGGTCCATGGTATCGCCAATAATAAAATTCACGACGTATTCATCATGATCGCGATGGTGGTCCGTATTAAAGAACGCGCCAATTTCAGCGCCCTGAACCGCCTTCTTGGGGATCACGTTAATCACCCCTGCGACCGCGTCCGAGCCATAAATGGCCGATGCCCCGTCTTTGAGAATATCAATACGTTCGATCGCAATCTGTGGAATAAGGTTGTTCAGATTGCTATCCAGCACCCGTTTACCATCCAACAGCGTGAGCGTTGCACCCCCTCCCAAACCGCGGAAGTTTGCCCCCGTTCGGTTTCCTTCTGGATTGGTTACCGAGTAGTGGGACGAAAACGCGTCCGAGCCGTAGTTGAAAGTCTGGTTATAAATGATCTCCCCAAGTGCCGGCGTGGCTTCAGCTTCAATTTCTGCCGCCTCCAGGACCTGCAAAGGTGATGCCGAGTCAAAGTTGTCCCGCTTGATTAACGATCCCGTGACAATAATCTCTTCGATCGCGTCGTCCGCATCATCATCTGCTTGTGCCTGGAAAGACCATGCCAACGCACCTATTACAAACCAGGACATTCCCTTCCACAGAAGGCGTCCCGGTACAGCACTGTTTTGTGGATTATTTGTGTGCATTACCTCTCCGAAAATCTAAAATTGTTCCCACACAAGCATTAATCATAATGGCCCATTAGTGTCAACTTGTATCTTAGTTGTAACGTGGTTAGGGCCTTATAGAGCCAAGGTATTGCACGACAGCAAGCAAAAAACATGCCTTCATCTCGCTTGCATCCGTAACAAATCCAAACTGCCTAACCGTCCCGGTACTTCAGACTTTCGCAGGGGTTGTTTTGAAAGCTTCGGTACTAAGGAGTATTTCGGCGTTTTCACGACAACGCCACTTTGAGCGCTCTTGATGAGAACAACGATGCCGTTTACTTCGTATGAAGACGCAGCCGTGAGCTATTTGCCAACGACCCTTCAAAGGCCACGGGCCGCCGAACAATTATCGGTCTCGCGACCCTTGCTGATCTCGACCTCTTGCCTCGCTGACCCGCAATGGCGAGAGTCCATTTTATGGCCGTTAGGTTCTGCGATAGCCTCGTCCGCACCAACCTCCATCTCAACGAATCCAAATCCACGGGACCTTCCCGTGTCCCGATCCATGATAATGCGCGCAGAATTGACCGATCCGAATGTCGCGAATAGCTCGCACAACGCTTCGTCGCTCGCACTCCACGGAAGAGTACCGTTTTAGTCTCTAGGAGAGT
>Ga0209228_1000084_pt1 | contig 41774 bp, 37 predicted proteins | sample METZYME_3_150m_FD_187547 | JGI IMG/M metagenome (GOLD analysis project Ga0209228, IMG submission 187547) | Marine microbial communities from oxygen minimum zone in mesopelagic equatorial Pacific - METZYME_3_150m (SPAdes) (version 2) | ecosystem: Environmental > Aquatic > Marine > Oceanic...
GGACAGGGACCCCAACGCGACGTGATTGCGGGCGATGGGGCGCATACCGTCCCCTTCGGTTTAATGTCGCCCGCTCAGAGTTTTGCCATGAAAGTCACGCGTTTTATGCACGATCATGGCGTTAAACAAAATGCGTTGAGAGCAATTTCACTGGCGTCATATCACCATGCCCAAAATAACCCCCGAGCGGTGATGCACGGTCGACCGTTGGACGAAGAAAAGTATGACAACTCGCGTTGGATCGTCGAACCCTTTCATTTGTTCGACTGTTGTTTAGAGAATGATGGGGCGGCCGCGATGGTGCTGGTCTCTGCCGAGCGAGCCAGAGATTTCGCGAACAAACCGGCTTACATCTTGAGTGCTCTGTCAGGGTCCCACTATCGGGCCGGTGCGTCGGTACACAACACCCCCGATTACGCATCATCCACGTTCAAAACGGTGGTACCAAGGCTCTATGACATGGCACAGGTAAAACCAGCGGACGTCGACGTCTTGCAGTGCTACGAAAATTTTACCGGTGGTGTCCTCATGAGCATGGTTGAACATCAATTCTGTGATCCGGAAGGCTGCAACGAATTTTTTGTCAAAGACAACCTCATTGCCCCATCTGGGAAACTGCCAACCAATACCAGCGGCGGCAACTTAGCGGAATGCTACATGCACGGGTTGGGTCTCAATATTGAGGCCGTTCGGCAAATCCGAGGTCAGTCAACGAACCAAGTCGACGATGTTGACGTTGCGCTGGTCGCATCTGGACCGATGGTGACACCGGTGAGTTCATCGATTTTCGGCACGGAAGCGACGCTATGAGTTACTTAACCCCAGGGTTACCAAAACCTGTTCCGGTGCCGGATGGGCTTGATACGCCCTTTTGGGAAGCCTCAACCCGTAATGTGTTGATGCTGCAGCGCTGTGGGGCATGTCAGGAGTTTCAATGGGGTCCAGAATGGATATGTCACCGCTGCCATAGCGAAGACGTTAACTTCGAAGAGGTTCGGCCCGTAGGCAACATTTACAGTTACGAAAGGGTATGGCACCCCGTCCATCCTGCTCTTAAAGATCAGGGCCCTTACATTATCGTGTTGGTGGAACTGCCAGAGTGTAGCAACGTGAGGCTAGTGGGTAATTTGATGGGTGATCCGGAACAATCAGTTGAGATCGGAGCACCGGTGCAGGCAGTTTTTGAACATCATCGTGATGTGGAGCCGCCGTTCACTCTCGTTCAGTGGGAGAAAGTTTAACGAGACGACCTTTCGACTCCGTCAGTCTAATTCAACGATTACGGGTGCGTGATCTGAGGCGGTGAGGGTGTCTTTTTTCTTTCGGTAATCACGGTCGATCGAAATCTCCCGGGTGCGGCCGCGAATGTTTTCGTTACCAAGAATGAAATCGATGCGGAGTCCTTGCCCGCGGTGAAAAGCGCCGCCCCGATAGTCCCACCACGAGAACTGTCGCTCGTTAGGGAACCTGTCTCTAAACAAGTCAGTCAAGCCTAAGTCCATGATCGTTCGTAAGCGGGTCCGTTCGTCTTGGGTATGGAAAACGGCGCCTTCTGCCGATGCTCCCTGCCAGCTGTCCATCGCGTTGGGAACGATGTTGAAGTCTCCACAGAGAATGGTGTGATCGCGACTAAGCTGATGCTTGGTCCAGAAGTCAGCGAGATCGTCGAACCATCGCAATTTACGTGGATAATCCGCGTGTGAGACATCCTTTCCGTTAGGGCAATACACGGTAGTAAAGTCGAGTCCGCCGATGTGGGCTGAAATTAGACGTGCGCCGAAGTCTTCCTGACCCGGCAGTCCGCGTTGGGTCAGTTCGAACGGTTGTCGTGAAAGGATCGCGACCCCATTCCAACTTTTTTGGCCATGTGTCGCTATCTGGTAACCCGCTTCAACAAACGGTTCGCGTGGAAAGTCCTCGTCCACGACTTTGAGTTCCTGAAGCCCGACGACATCGGGTTGTCGGTCATTCAGCCACATCAAAATGTACTCTAGCCGTGCCCGTAGGCCGTTCACATTCCAGGTGGCAATTCGCACTTAACGATTACCAAGAAAGAAAGGAAGTGAATCGGGTTCGGCGGAATCGCTTGGGTTGCACGTCAGTGTTGAAACTCCAGTATTGCTCGGCCGGAGATACGGCCCTCTGCGAGCGCAGTGGTTGCTTCGTTAATGGCATCGATGGGGAAACGCTCGGTCACCATGGACTCCAAGTCTAGATCACCGTTCGCGTGCCAATCGAGAAACATCGGAAAGTCTCGTTCCGGAGAACAGGAACCGCCGATGCTGCCGCGGAACTGCTTCTCTTGTATTAGGATTTCGATAGCGTTCAGCTCGACCGTAGTTGAAGGGACGCCGACGAGCACCGCTGTTCCGCCCTGACACGCGCCAAAGTGTCCACCACGACACGCGGGAACGATCTGTTCCATGGTCTGTTTAAGGCCGATACAGTCGAAAGCGAAATCGACGCCGGTGACGGGTTGATGGGTAAACGACGTTTGTTCAGCCTTTCCCGTCAATTCGTGGATCGTTGCGATCGCGTCGACTTGGCTCGCGTTAATTCCGTGTGTCGCACCGAAACGCTTTGCAAACGCTAGTTTTTCATCGTCGAGATCGACCGCGATAATCGGATTTGCGCCACGCATTCTGGCGCCGACCACCGCAGACAAACCAACACCGCCAACCCCGAAGATTGCCACGCTATTACCTTGTTGAACATTGGCGGTGTTGATCACTGCACCCGCACCGGTCATAACCGCACAACCGATGATGGCCGTCACGTCTTTCTTGATCGACGCGTCCGCTTTCACCACGAATTGTTGATCGGCAATGGTGTGATCTGCCCACGTAAAGACATTCTGAGAAATAGCTTGCCCGCCATCGACATCTAGAATTGCGGCAGAAGGAGTCGTGTGGGTGTTTTCGGCGTCACGAGGAACCCAGGTCACCAAGACCGTGTCACCTTCGTCGAGATGAGTGACGGCGCTGCCTTTTCTGATAACGATTCCGGTCGATTCGTGACCGAGAAGCACCGGATTCTTGCGGGGACGATGCATCTGATGAAGTTGCGAATGACAAACTCCTGACGCGTACTGTTGGACAACGACTTGAGTCGGGCCGGGGTCGGGTAAGGCGACGTCCTGGATCTGCAGAGGCCCTGATTCTTCTGGTAAGACCACTACCTGCGCGTGCGTTGGCATAACGATTTCCTCAGGGACACGTGGAGAAAGAGCGGTTGAGTTTGACCCTGCCCGGCATAACTTGGCAAGCGGACGGTCGGGTTAAACTAGATCGAAAGCGAGCGCTTCGAAGCCCGAATTTTGCATCGCGTCGACGACGTCTTCCGCGCCGTCGGGGCACAGAGCAATAACGCTTCCGCCACCTCCTCCGCCGGTGAGTTTGGCACCGGCCGCGCCGCGCCTACGCGCGATGTGGATGAGTTCTTCAAGTTCCGGTGTCGATACCTGAAGTGCATTGAGATAGCCATGGCAGAGGTTCATGAGTTCGCCAAGTTCCTGATAAGCTCCATCTCGCAGAGCCTCGGTACCGGCGCGGGTCAGGTCACCAATCTGATCGAAAATGCGCTCGTAGCGTTCGGGTTGACGCTCCCACGCTTGCCGTACTCGCGCGACGGTGGTTGCCGTCAAACTTTCTTTACCCGAAATACCGATCGCGATCGAAACGCTCTTTGCGGGACGCACTTCTTGGAACGATGGGGCTTCTTTGTTTTCGAACAGTAGGGTGGATCCATAGGTAGCAATGGTGTTGTCGACGCCCGACGGCGTACCGTGAGCCGCTCGCTCGCATTCGAACGCAAGTTCGTTGATACGTTCGTTACTGAGATCGAGTTTGAAATGATTTGAAAGGGCTCTTATTACGGCGACGGCAAGCGCAGACGACCCGCCGAGACCCATCGCCCGCGGTACGTTGGGAAAGGCCTCGATAGTGAGTGATCGAGATGCCAAATCCAGTTGTTCTAATAGTAGCGCCAGGATTCCGGCGAGCCCTTGCGGATTTTCCGACATCGGCGGAACACGCTGCTCGATCCCCCACCGAGGAATCAAGAGAATAGTATCTGCGGAATCGACTACACGCGCCTCGACGGCCAGAGGAATGGGAGCCGCGAGGGCGGGTCGACCGTACACAACCGCGTGTTCGCCAAGTAGGATGATTTTTCCACTGGCGTAACTTCGGGGTTCAGTGCCTTGGGCAACGGCGGTGTTATTTTGCACTCGCTTAAGAATTTCTCGCGCGTTCCACACTTTGATATCGCCGCTTTCAATGAGCGCTTCGACCACGGTATCGAAGTGTTCTTCGGGTACCTGGGCTGTCGACGCGACACTGCGAGCGTGTAGCGTCATGTGGTTTTGCTGGATACCCGCGGTGGTCAGTGATCGAAGTGCCGCGTAATTTTGAGCGAGTCCTACCGCACCCATGACGCTGGCGAGTTCGGTCGCGTTGGGGGATCCCAGCAATCGATGGTTGATTCGTACGGTAGGATTGGTTTCTAGGGAGCCACCCACCGTCCCAACCTTCATGGGCATTTCGATTTCGCCGACAAGATCGCCTTCATCGTTGCGGTACCAACGAGTCAAAGCGCGGTAGTGTCCATCGCGAGCCGCATACGCGTGAGCTGCAGCCTCGATTGCTCGGAAATCGTTGCCTGTGGCGATAGCGACGGCATCGACCCCGTTCATAATGCCTTTATTGTGCGTGGCGGCCCGGTACCGATCGACTCGGGCGAGATCGTTGGCCAGTATGATCCCATCTCGAACCTGATCTCCAGAAAATCCCTTGACCTCAAGGTTTTGGACTGGAATTCGCGCGCGTACATGGACTAGTGCCCGATCGGTCAGGTTGGAGAGTATGCGGAGAAAGACCTTCCCGCCGGAAATCGTTTCGATTAGGGACGCGACTCCTTCGCACATACCGTTCACCACGTTGGCACCCATGGCGTCTCGTGTGTCGACCAATAAGTGCACGACGAGCATTTGTCGGCCGTCTTCTGGGGCCTGATGTAGAAATACTTCGATATCTTTGGCGCCGCCGCCGCGTCCTAACATTTTTGGGTGCAGGCTGTTGGCCAAGTTGATAATTTCTTCCGAACGGTCGAGAAGTTCTTGTTTTCGTCTTTCTGGATCGTCGAGGTTTACGACTTGAATCTGGCCGATAAGGATTGGGTCGGTCGTGGTCGCTTCAAATCCACCAGATAGCCGAGTGGTGCGAGCAGCACCCGAAAGGCCAGCCACGATTGACGGTTCCTCGACGGACAACGGAACAACGTAGTCCTTGCCATTCACTAAGAAATTGAGCCCAAGGCCCACGGGCAATCCGAGCACGCCGATGACGTTCTCGATCATCTTGTCGGCGATATGGAGCTTCAGCGTGTGATCGCTGGTTTCGAGCGCACGGAGGTCGCTATCGGTGATAAGTCCGCGTTCATGCAAGGCGCGTACGCGTTCCTTCACATCAAGTTTGAAGAAATTGGGGATTCTGGAGCTACTATCCCGTTCGGACTCGGACACCATCGTCTGCAATCTCCAGCTGTACTACCTTTAGACCTTGTTCTTCGACGCCTCGTTCAAACCCTGCCAACGCGCCGTCGTCGGTGCTGAAGGCAATGCCCATATCGCCACCCCCAGCCCCGCAGGGTTTATAGAGTACGCCGTGTCTTTGGGCAAGGCCCATCGCGGCTTTATGACCAGGACCGAAAATACCAATTTGCGCATCTTGGTCCAACCGAACCAACGCGTCGATGTAGTCCCTAATGCAGGACATGAATGCATTTGCGTTCAGGGACGCTTCAACAACTGCATCGGCGGTGGAGATTAGCTCGACCAAAATCGACGGGGTCGTTTCTCCCCGCCATGCATTAAACCGAGCAATCATGCGAGGCGTTTGTGTACTCTCCCCCGTAAAAACAAAGCGATAACGGAGTTTTGGATCGAGACTATGTGTTTCGGCTCGGTTATGTTGATACAGGATAATTCCACCTCGGTATGCGGCAGCAACGTCCAGACCGCTACCGACGTCGCCCTGAAAGGTACGGTGGGCCTGTTGCAAGCGCTCAAGATCTATCTCATGCCCGTTGAGTGCGGCGAGCGCGCTGCCGAGTGCCACCGTCACCGCGGCGCTAGACCCGATCCCGAGTTTTTGTTTTTGGAGGTAGAAGGGCGACGAATCAATGGTCACTGCCGCATGACGGGGTAGGGCGGTGGGCGTCGAGAGATGTGCGATGAAACGAGCGGGGTCGTCGTCGGGCAACTCGCTAGAGAGTTCTTCAATGGTATGAGACGACTCGAAGACGTAGCCCGTGCTTTTAAGCGACCAATCGGCTTCGTTTCGTCTTTGCACCACACATACGACTCGTCGATCCACGGCAGCCACTAAGGCCTTCGCGCCAGCTAGTACTGCATATTCGCCGGACAAAACGAGCTTGCCTGGGGCACTGGATTCAACGCGGTTGATCGACATAAGCGCCGGGCCCAAGTCCACATACCAGAGTCTTCAATACGCCGGGTACATTAGCTAGCCTCTCGGCGACGATGTCGGCGGCGTCTTCTTGGCAAACGGCTTTTACCTGTGGTCCAGCATCGACCGTGAAGAATACGGACACCCCTGCACTCTGCAGTTCGCGCACCGTGGCGATGGTCTCAACCGTCGCCCCATTCCAATAGAACAAGGGTGGTTGCGACGACAACATCAGAGCGTGCATTTTTAGACAACTGGATTCCGCAATGCTAGCCAACCGCGAAAAGTCCTGTTGCGAAATTGCTGACAGGCCCGCGGCATGATCCGACTTGGTCGACTCAGTCCAAGCACTATAGTACGGGGAAGTTTGTTTTGAACGTTTCATTCCCTGGGTAGATCCAACGTCCTTGGTCTTTTCAGACGTGACAGCAATGACGACTTTCAATGGCCAGGCCCGCGCGGGTAGTACGCCACGAGCGCACCAATCTCCGCTTTCTCCGTCTAGGCTAGCGAAACCACCGAAAATGGACCGGGCCGCAGATCCTGAGCCTTTTCGGGCCCATATCGAGCGCTCGGATACGCTCATCTCGAGGTTAAACGCGGTGTCTATTGCGGTCAGGAGTCCGGCAAATCCGGAAGCAGATGATGCTAGACCAGCGCTGGTAGGGAAGTTGTTGGACGACTCAATTGACAACGGAGGCAGAGAATAGGCGGCACGCAATTGGACAAGGAAATCTTCAATTTTCTCGTCCGACACCACTTTACCGTCGATCTCAATTTGATCTCGTTCCGACTCCCGTACGGATGTGCGAGTAACGAGGTTATCGAGTGTGATGGAAAGCGAAGGTGTTGCCGGGATATTGGTTTTACCAGTTCGCTTTCCCCAATATTTGACGAGGGCAATATTTGGATGAGCTAAGGCCGTCGCTTGGTTCACAAATAGTCAGGAGCCGGGGTGAAAGTAAAGCCCTCTTGTTCGAGCAGTTCTGCCACTCCAATGGTGATGAGATCGCCATATTCTGGTCCAGCAATTTGAATGCCAATCGGTAACCCTTCGTCATTGAGACCAGTTGGAATAACGGTCGACGGAAGGTAAGCACCGCACGTGAGGCCAGACCAAAATACCTGGGTTCCATAATCTTGCGGTGAGTTATCGACTTGGATTTTTCGCTCGCGCATGGGTCGATGGTCATGAGGAAACGCCGCCGTTGCCATAACCGGCGTAAGAAGCACATCGTATTCGTTAAAGAAATCGTGCCATGCCCAACGCAGATGCGTTCGTTGTTCGTTCAATGCGTTCCACTCCCGAAAGCGTGCCACCTGAGAACGTCGCACGCTTGCTTCGGTACTCTTATCTTCAGGATCGAGGGTGGCAACACCATCTAACGCGAGCGCGTACTGTTCGTCGGAAAGGCGCGCCGACATGGTCGCCTGTAGCAGGTTGCGATAAACAAAGTCAGAATGTTGTGCGGTAAACCCGGGACGTGCGTCGAAATCGATCGTGGCACCTAGATCGGCGAGTGTTCGCGCGACAAGGTCAACGCGTTCGGACACTTCCTTCGCGACCGGGGCTAATTCATCGTCGCGCCAAACGGCGACTTTCATGGATCTTGGTTGCTTTTCGAGTCGTGGCAAGTTGATTGCTTGGCCTCTTGCTGCGATCTCGTCCGGTCCCCCCATCGTCAGGACAGCTGTTTTCAGGTCGGCGGCGGACCGTGCGAGCGGACCGATGACAGAGATATCGGAAGGACTCAACACACCTGGCATGGCATGCCCCCGGGGTGGCAGGAGACCCCAGGTGGGTTTGTGGCCGAATACTCCGCAATAGTGAGCCGGGTTTCGTATCGAACCACCAATATCCGAGCCGGTCTCGAGACCGGTCAGACCGGCGGCTAGCGCGGCGGCGGATCCACCCGATGATCCGCCGGGCCCCCGAGTTCCGTCCCACGGATTGTTCGTCGTGCCATAGATCTCGTTGTAGCTTTGAAAGTCTGCGAGTCGGATAGGGACGTTTGTTTTCCCAAAAATAATGGCACCCGCGGCCTTCAGGCGTTGTATTGGAAGTGAGTCCGATTCGACCACATTATCTTTCATTTCTGGAATGCCCCAAGTCGATGGAGTTCCGGCTACGCCATACGACTCCTTGACCGTCATGGGGACGCCATGAAGGGCGCCTAGTTGGCTGGTACCTTTAGCGACCTCTTGGTCTGCCACTTTGGCGAAAGCGAGGGCTTCATCGCGACGTTGGACCACGATGGCATTCAAGTCGCCGTTGTAGCGGTCGATACGCTCAAAATATAGGCGAAGTAACTCTTCACTGGAAATTTCTCGTGACCTGATCTTAGCCGCTAACTGAGTCGCGGAAAGGAACGCTAACTCGGACATTGGAACTCCCTTTTTGAACGTGCGACTGTGACCGGCGGGTAACATTTAATCAAGGATCGCGGCGCGTTGACGAGTTTCATGCTTGGCGTATTTCGGAGTGGCTGTGGAATAATCGCTCGATGACAGAAGGGCACGTAAATTCCAATGTGGTCGTGGTGTCGGCGGACGACATCTCCGAATATCTTCGATTTGCCCAAACCCTTGTCCGACAGGTCGGCAAGGAACTGCTTTCGCGATTCCGAACCGATCTTGTGGTTGACGATAAATCCGCGGGTCATGGGTTTGATCCGGTGACAGACGTTGACAAAAAAGTAGAGCGTCTGATGCGCGATGCCATTACTCGACAATATCCAGAACACGGTATTGTTGGGGAAGAGTACGGTGACCACCCAGGTAATGGTTTGACCTGGGTCATTGACCCCATTGATGGTACGCGCGCGTTTATGACCGGGATGTTGCATTGGGGCTCGTTGCTTGGGCTGTCTGATGGTTTGAGGCCGATCATCGGCACGATGTATCAGCCGTTCGTCGACGAATTGTTCTGGGGTATTCCAAGGGAAGCGGGATATCTTCACGGAACCAAACAATCGACTATCTGTACGCGTCAATGTGGGGCATTAGCCGACGCTGTGATGGGGACGACGGGGCCGGAGTTCTATCGCCAGACGCAAGAGCTGGAGGGCCTTAAACGATTAAGAGACCGAGTTCTGTTTACTCGTTTTGGGGGCGACTGTTACGTATTTGCGATGGTTGCCATGGGACAACTCGATATTGGCCTCGAAGCATCGCTCAAACCGTGTGACATCCAACCCATGATTCCGATCATCGAGGGGGCTGGAGGTATTGTGACAACTTGGGAAGGTGGCGATGCGAGTCAAGGAGGTCGAGTCATCGCGGCGGGGGATCCACATATCCACGCCAAAGCGGTAGAGATATTGCAGGGGGAGTCAGTGTGAAAAAAAATGCACTCGATGGGAGTTGGGACCCAAATGACGGAAGTCCCATCGAAAACTCCTAGCGCGCTGCAAAACGTCGGCTGGATTATCGGTTGCTTATGCATCGCCGCCTTGATAGCGGCGGCGGGAAGCGATCGAGGTCAAACATATGCGGGTCTGCCGCTATTCGCTCTTTGTGGAGCCGTCTGCTTTGCCATTCAGTGGTTAGCATTCGTGCCAGCATGGGTCTCCCGCACGGAACGCTATTTTGATCTTACCGGCGGATTCAGCTTCCTGTCGGCAACGGCCGTTGCGGTAGGTCTCTCATCGCAAGTGGATATTCGATCGTGGCTTGTTGTTCTCTTGATTGGAGTATGGGCGCTTCGACTTTCATCGTTCTTGTTTTTACGGATTCGAGAGGCGGGTTTTGACCGGCGGTTCGTGAATCTAAAACGCTCGTATTCGAGGTTTTTAATGACATGGACCTTACAGGGTTTATGGGTCTATCTAACCCTTGCGCCGGCGCTCGTGGTGTTAACCGGAAAGAATCATGCGTCGCTAGATTTATTGACGCTGGGAGGAGTAATGCTTTGGTGTGTGGGGTTCTTTGTCGAAGTCATTGCGGATCGACAAAAGAGCGAATTCAACGCGCAACCAGAAAATCGAGAGATGTTCATTCGTTCCGGACTGTGGTCCTTATCTAGACACCCCAACTACCTAGGTGAAATATTGTTATGGCTAGGTATCGGGATCATTTCGATTCCGATACTCGAGAGTTGGCAATGGGCTGCGCTGATATCGCCCATATTTGTTTATGTTCAACTCACCAAGGTTAGTGGCATTCCGCTACTTGAAGGGAGGGAGCGAAAGAAGTGGGGAGACGATCCTGAATACCAAAACTACATCGCACGAACCCCGGCGTTATGGCCGAGACTGCCGCGCTTATCTAAGTAGTTGCAATCTTATAGATCGACGTGTGTTTGATTTCGACCGCCACCACGCCGTCGACAAGATAGGATAAATATAGATCGACGAACTCGTGCCCTTTCTTTTTCCACTTTTCCACAGGTACCGTTCGAATTTCGACGGTATCGCCAAGGTGTAGGCTTTTCCGAAACGATACCTCCGAACCGACATGCAACCATGCCGGAAGCAGGTAGCGTCGGTTGAATGATCGGTTAGCCATGCTGAGTATGGCGTGGGGATGCACAATTCCAGCGGCATAAAGCGGTAAAGTGTCCTCAACCTGCAACGCGTACGCGTCATTCTCGGCCTGATTCGGAGTCCAGTGCCACGCGGGAAACGCCTCACCAACGTGTATGTCGTTCCATTCGATTTGGTTACGGCTACCCAATTCCTGACCAGGCGCTGCGGTCGCAATCGGATCGACGTCATCGACGCTTGGCGACGAAAACATCTCGGCGATAAGGACGTCGGTGCGAGTGATACAACGTACCGTGTGGTGATCCCCGTCTTGCTCATGTTCAATGCTGAGACGATCGTTGTGATAGGCGGGTTTCGCCAGCCGGATTGAGGTCGAGTAATCGTTTAGCCAGGTTTCTCCGAGTTGTTTCACGAGTGGGTAGGTCATGTGTCCAAATACGGCGACGCCGGGAACCAAGGCGCCGTCGAAACCGTAGTTTTGCGCTTCAACGTCGCTGTGCATTCGATTTTCGCTTTCTTCTGAAAAGTTTCGAGCGATGGAGGTATAGGTGTTCATGCTTGGGGTTCGCGGCTTTATGGATGAGCATAGGCCGAGCTCGGATCAATGCGCAATCGATCCTATTTAAATTGAGAGAGGGGCCTCTTCGTATGCTTAGGGCACCAGGATGGCTTTGCCGATAACGCGTCGATTCATAAGATCGTCAAGCGCAGTCTGGGCATCTTCAAAGTCGTAAGTATGGGGTTCCATAGGCGTAATCGACCCGCGTTCAGCCAGGTCGAGCAAGGTACGGAGATTGTCTTCTTGTGCTTCGCTGTGTGACCCGCTCCAGGCACCCCAATCGATTCCAAGCACGTTTCGATTTCGAAGCAGGATCTGGTTGATGGGAAGTTGTGGGATCGAACCCGCGGCAAAACCGATGACAAGGTAGCGACCCATATAGTCAAGAGTACGTAGTGCCGCGTCAGCTAAATTTCCGCCGACTGGGTCCACGACAACATCAACACCTTTCCCTTCCGTTAGCTCGCGAGCGCGAACTTTCAGGTCATCGACACCGTAATTAATCCGGCCAAAGACTTCGCCACAGGCTTGCAGCCTCTCGCCGCTCGACGCTGCGGCAATCACCCTTGCGCCGCGCGAGTGCGCAAGATCGATCGCTGCTCTACCGATGCCGCCGGATGCGCCGAGAACCAGTACGGTCTCGTCGGAAGAAAGATCTGCACGGGTATACGCGAACAACATAGTCGAGTAGCTCTGCCACAACGTTGCCGCTTGTCCTTCGGTCAGCGTGCTCGGAATCGAGTGGATAGATGAACGAGGGCGAACCACGACGGATGCAAATCCTCCTCGCGTGAGAACGCGATGACCCGAATCCAGATCGTGGACGTCTTCTCCTGTAGCAGTCACTGTTCCGGCGAGCTCTGATCCGGGCGTGAATGGGAGCTCCGGCTTAATCTGATAGCCACCGGCACACATTAATGCATCGACGTAGTTGAGACCGCAGGCTGTGACCCGCACCAACACCTCAGATGGTCCTGGTATCGGATCAGGGCTGGTCCGGACCTCTACGGGTTCGCCGATGGCGGTACAGACCACGGACTTCAAGACTAGACTGTCCCTGCTGCGCGGAATTCTTCGATCTGGGCGGCGCTGTATCCCACCTCCGACAGGATCTCGTCGCTGTGTTGGCCGAGGTCGGGTGCGGTCGCGGAAGGTTGAAGTGGGGTCTCGCTCATGCGTATGGGTGTACCCACCACCCGTTGACTCTCGCCACTGGCATCTTTGACCTCGACGAAATAGTCGTTTTCCCAAACCCCCTCGTCGGCGACGACCTCAGCGTAATTGCGTACGGGCGCAAAACGAGCTCCCGCTTCTTTGAGTAGCTCACACCATTCATTGGTCGTTTTTTCCAAGAAAATAGGTTCGAGCTCGGCCAACAAGGACTTCAGTTCTTCTGGAGACAGTAACAGCGCGTCGAAGCGAGGATCCATCGCCATTTCGGGGCGCCCCACGAGTGCAAAGAAAACGTCCTTCGCTTCGGCCGATAAACCAATAAGACCAATCCACCCATCGGCGGTCTGAAAAATTCGGTAAGCAGCCGGAATTAAAGGATGGCCGAGATTTGATCGACCTGGGATTTTTCCGGTCAGGAGGTAGTGCGTATATTCCGTTGCTTGTGCCCAAATCTGACCGCCCACGAGCGATACCTCGATTCGTTGGCCGAGCCCTGACTCATGTCGGGCGTTTAAGGCGGCAAGGATGCCTGCAACCATGTTCAGCGAACCGATGTGGTCGGCGATGAATGCGCCGACCGGAGTGGGTGGATCGCCTTCGCGCCCGGTGGTACTGATCAAACCACCCGCAGACTGACCGGCAAGATCGGCACCTTCCCGACTTGCATCTGGACCCACCGGTCCAAAGGTACTTCCAGCGGCCCAGATTATGCGGGGATTTATTGCAGCAAGATCTTCGTAACCTAATCCCCACTCGTCGAGCGTACCCGGCTTAAAATTGCTGATTACGATATCGGCCGTTTCTGTGAGTTTCTTGAAAATGTTCGCACCCTGATCGTGTCTCAGATCTAGGGTGAGACCCCTCTTGCCACGATTGCAGCCAATGAAAACTGCGCTGCGCAGATCGCCGTCACCGAGAAAGATGTATCGACCCTGATCACCGATCCCCGGTAATTCGACCTTGATTACTTCAGCGCCCATATCGGCCAACAGTGCGGCCGCTTGCGGCCCTTGTATCAGCAAGCCGACTTCGATGACCTTCATACCGTCTAATGGTCCCGCCATGTTCCCTCCCACGTTGCCTTAATGTCTCATCACCACATTTCCCTGGATCCTTACCGAACGTTGTCCTCTTTCACGAAAAGACCAAGTCCGAGGGATGTGGTACGCGTGTTACGAGCGGTAAAACTTGTGGCTCGTAAATCTCTTTAAAAGCAGTTGCTTTTCGATGTCTCTCCAGATCTTCCAACGTCTCCCACCGTTCAATCAGCATAAACAAGGATCGTTCGGTCTGCGACTGATACACCTCGAATCGAGTGCAACCAGGTTCTTGTCGCGATAACTCTCCCTGTCGGTGCAGAAGTGCGTGCACGGTTTCGATATCGGTCTGTTCGGTGACTTCTAGTATTACGTTGTTGTAGATCATCTTGGTTCCGATTCGGTCGTGGCTGAATTTTAGATCGCGCCGCATCGTGTTTTCGACGCCTGAACGAGGGTATACGAACAACTGGCGAGACTCCCGGACGATAGGACTGCGGAACGGATCGAATTGCCATATTCATGGCATAGGTGTTGATGGCAATTTGTGATTGAGGATGGCAGTTTTCAAGTCACGCGTGAAAGGGAGGGCTTGTGGATGGATTTTGATTTTATGACCGGGAACTTGTCTTGGTCCGAAAGTGCACAGTTAGCTCAACAGCTCGAGGTAAACGGGTTTTCCGGGATGCTCTTCACGGAGACAAGCCAAGTGCCTTGGATGATGATCTCGGCGGCCGCGATGGCGACGACTGAACTTCAATTTTCAACTGGAATCGCGGTGGCATTCCCAAGAAGCCCAATGGTCTCAGCCCAGATTGCGTGGGAACTTGCCGGGAATACCCAAGGACGTTTCCGCCTTGGTCTGGGAAGCCAAGTGAGGGGGCATGTTGTACGTCGTTACGGTGTGCCCTTCGATAAACCGGCATTACGGATGAAAGATTATGTTGAGGCGTTCAAGGCGTGTATCCGGGCGTTCCGAGGAGATGAGCGGCTTCAGTACGAGGGTGAGTACTATCGCCTAAATTACTTACCAAGAACGTGGTCGCCACCGGCGCACGATCATTCCAACGTCAAGGTCGATATTGCTGCGGTAGGTCCGTACATGTGCCGAATCGCGGGAGAAGTCGCTGACGGCGTTCACGTGCATCCCATGCACTCGACGCGGTACATCAAAGAAAGGCTGTTGCCCGAGCTCGCCACTGGCGCTCAGCGCAGGGGACGACGGGTCACCGACATTGAGCTCATTGTTCCGGTGTTTGTGGTCCCGGGAGACTCGCCAGAAGAACGTGCCTCGCTGCTGGAACGAGCGCGGTCGCAAATCGCCTTTTATGGTTCGACTCCAAACTACGCGTTTCAATTTGATGACTTGGGCTTCGACGGAACCACGGGCAAACTTAATGATCTGATGCGCGCAGGTGACATTGCGGGAATGGCTGAAGTCATCACCGATGAAATGTTGGAACACTTCACTGTCAGCGGTCGTTGGGATGATGTCGCCGACTTGTTATCGGCTCGTTATCGTGATCACGCGAGTAGGTTGGTCACGTACTTGGCTGGAGAATCTATCCGGAGTGAACCATCGAACTTGCCGAAGTGGGGAGAAATTGCTGCGGCGGTTCGTGGGCGGTGAAGTGAACAACACGCCGCAGTTACTTGGGTCGGATCTGTCGAAAAATCGCGCCATTCGTCGGGACGGACCTTTCGTATGCGAGTGATCGATGCCCAAATCCATCTTTGGGCTCGAGAAACATCGAACCGTCGGTGGCCGGAATATGGTCGATCGTACGCTCACGGTCAGGAACTGTTGGCGGAGCAGGTAATTTCTCGAATGGACGAAGCTGGTGTGGATGCCGCCATTCTGGTGCCCCCATCATGGGAAGGGGATCGTAATGACGTATGTCTTGACGCGGCGATACGTTATCCAGACCGATTTGCTGTGATGGGTCGGTTCCCTATCGAAGTGGCTACTGAAAGGGATCAACTCGAAACATGGCGTCAACAAACTGGCATGCTGGGTGTTCGCCTAACCTTCCACAATCGATTCCAGAAAGCTTGGCTCCGTGACGGTACCGCAGATTGGTTCTGGAGCGAGGCCGAACGTTTGCAGATACCGCTGATGCTCTTCGTCCCAGATTCTTTGGACGAAATCGCGGGCATTGCGAAACGATTCCCCGGCCTAAAACTCATCCTGGATCACTTGGCTTTGTTTGGGACATACGATGATCAACTGATTCCGCAGTTAGATCCAACGTTAGCGCTAGCGCGCTTCCCCAACATTGCGGTGAAATCGAGCTGCATGCCAAACCTGGTTTCTGAGGATTATCCTTTCCCGACGTTGGTCGAAGCTATTCAACGGGTTGTAGGCGTTTTCGGTCCAGAGAGGACGTTTTGGGGCTCGGACGTGTCCAGGTTGCGGTGTAGTTGGCGTGAGAGCCGTGCGCTGTTTACGGATGAGTGCAGCTTCTTAAGCTCCGGCGATCTAGAGTGGATTATGGGTCGTGGTATTAGAGAATGGCTGCGTTGGGAATGACATATATGGAGACCTCGTGGCACCGAACCCGACGTCGAATGCTTACGATCCCCGCCTACTTTTTGGCCACCGTTTGTCTTAGCGTTACGTTGCCAATGTGGGTTCTGTTATCGGCGATCATCGGGCTTCATCCCAAGTTCAGGGGGTGCCTTCGTTGTGGGCTATTTCTAGCCGGATACCTATGGTGCGAATCCATCGGAGTTGTGATCAGTTTTTTCATTTGGATTCGGCACGAGCTACGTCGAGATGTCCGTACACAAGCCCAGGATTTCTTGCAAGCGAATTTCAAATTGCAATGTTGGTGGGCGGGTGGCTTGGAATGGCTGGGCAGACGCATCTTTGGCATCCGCTTCGAGGTCTCAGGTAGCGATGCGCTCGTCGGAGAGCGAGTCATCTTTATCTCTCGCCACGCCAGTATCGGAGACACCATTCTTCCGGTGCGTTTGTACGGGCAACCCGGCAATCGACATCTTAGGTACGTCCTCAAGAGGGAATTGTTGAACGACCCATGCCTCGACATCGTAGGCAATCGGCTACCCAACTATTTTGTTGATCGATTTTCAGATGATCCCGCAAATGAGCGAGATGGTGTCGCCTCGTTGCTAACGGGACTCTCAGGATGCGAAGGCGTTGTTATTTATCCGGAAGGGACCCGATTTTCGGCAACTAAACGCGAGCATGTATTGGAGAAACTGAGTGGCGATGAACGGATTCACGCAGAACGTTGGACGCACTTGCTTCCGCCCAGATACGGTGGAATCCTGGCCTTACTCCAAGCAAACCAACAACTCGATCTGTTGTTCTGTGCCCACGTAGGGCTTGAAGGTTCGGCGGATTTCTATTCATTGATGAATGGATCGTGGGAAAATTCGACGATCAAGGTTCATTTTTGGCGAGTTCCGTTCGATGAAATCCCCAAGGATCTAGACGGTCAGCGAAACTTCATCATCGAGTCGTGGGATCGAATGCAACGTGAGGTTTCCTGGCTCCATTCGGCTGGCGCAGGCTAACGAGTCAATTGGTATGCGAGCGATGCCTCGGATTGCGGTTCGGATCTTAGGCGCCGAGATTCAGGGACCGTACGCTTGTGCAGGTAACCAGGTAACCAACGATTCCCACTGAAAAATAATGGTGAGACCTACTAGTTGTAGACCGATGAAAGGGATAACGCCCCGATAGATGGTGGTTGCGTCGATGCTGGGGGGTGCGACCCCTTTGAGGTAGAAGATGGCGAAACCGACTGGTGGTGTGAGGAAACTTGTCTGGAGACATACCGCGAATAGAACTGTGAACCACACGGGGTCGAAACCAAGCGAAGCGACGACGGGGGCGACCAACGGAAGAATGATCAACGTCAATTCGATCCAGTCGAGAAAGAAGCCGAGCAGAAAGGTAGATAGCAGGATTGTGATGATGATCCCTGTCGGGCCTAGGGGTAGTCCGAGCAAGGTCCTTTCAATGAGTTCGTCGCCCCCGAGACCACGCAGGACGAGTGAAAAAGCAGTTGCTCCGATAAGGATGGCAAAAATGAAAGCCGTGGTGCGTGTTGTCTCTCTCACGACGTCCGTCACGATCGATGTAGAGAGCGATCCGTTGGCTAGCGCAAGAACGAGGGCGCCGGCTGCGCCGACTCCCGCAGCTTCCGTCGGCGTTGCAAACCCAAGGAAGATGCTGCCGAGGACAGCAAAGATGAGGAACGCCGGAGGAATAACTGCCTTGGTTAACATCAGTAACGCTGCGGTGTCGAAAGTATCGCCGTTTGGGCTTGAGGGTAAATCGGTCGGTTTCATCAGACCGTGGCCCAAGAGATAGAGCACGTAGAGTCCGCCCAATAGCAAGCCAGGGAAGACTGCTCCCAAGAATAGATCGCCCACGGACATCGCCATCCGGTCGGCCATCAAGACCAGCATGATACTCGGGGGGATGAGAATGCCGAGGGTGCCCACGGCGCAAACCGTACCCGCCGCGACGCTTTTGTTGTAGTTTTGTTCAAGCATTATGGGCAGACCGAGTAGGGCCAATAGGACGACAGAGGCGCCAATGATTCCCGTGGTTGCGGCAAGAAGTACGCCGATCAGGACGACAGTGATGGCTAGGCCGCCGTTTACACCTCGAAAGAGCGTGGCAAAACCGCTCATTAGCCGACCGGCGATGCCTGAACGGTCCAGCATCAAGCCCATGAAGATGAACATAGGCAGGGCTACCATGACCCAGTTTTCCATGACGTTCCATACGCGTTCGACGGTAATGGACGTGTAAGCCCAATCAATGCCGATGGGTATGCCAAAATCGACCGAGGCGACGATCGCAATTGCGGTAAACAGGATGGCGAGTCCGGCAAGGACCCACGCGACGGGAAATCCCGTGAATACCAACACGATGAAGGCGAAAAACATCGCCAATGCCAGTATTTCGTTAGCGGGCATGAAAAAACAGAAACGACCAAAGTCGGGTCAGTCGTGCGAAGGCAGCCAGTGAAAGAAACGAAAACCCGAGGACCAGGACCGACTTGATCAGCCATCTGAGTTCGAGCCCACCTGGTGATTGCGACACTTCCTTGGTTTGATAACTGTCCACGACGAACGGGATCCCATAGATCAGCATGAGCGCGGTGAAAGGTAGGACAAATAGCAAGATGCCGTAGAGGTCAATCCAAGCCTTGAGTTCCGGGGAAAAGCGTTCGTGCAACACATCGACCCGAATATGCACGTCGGCTTGAAACGCGTAGCTTAGACCGAACATGAATCCCGTGGAGTACAAGTGCCACTGGATTTCCTCGAGTTCAATCCGACCTTCACTAAAGACGTAGCGAAGTAAGACGTTGAGCACGATGACGAAGATCAGTCCAACCCAGATCCACGATAGCCCGTTGCCGAGCCGTTGAAGAAAAGGGTCGATTGCGCGCGATAGGGCAGTAGTCGGAAGTTGGTTCTCCATGGTCAACTAAAAGTCCCGAGGGAGATATGCGAGTTTTTTCCACCGAGCGTAAACTTTCCGGAAGTTCTGTTGCGACGCTCGAATTGTTCGGAAATCCTCGTCGTTGCTCGCTTCTTCCGCCATCACTTCGTCGGTCACGCGATTGAGTTCACGTAATACCGGAATCGGTAGCCGGATCGCTTGCACGCCCTTGGCGGGAAATCCGGCGAGCACGGGTCCCTGGAGAGCTTCGGCTCTAGCGAGGTTGCGCGTGACGCCCGCGCTACACGCGGTATCAAACAAGCGCTTCTGGGCCGAGTTGAGTGCGGACCACTGTTCTGCATTGACAACCAAATGGGCAGAGGTATAGGTCTGATGCCACCCGGGGTAGTAGTTTAGTTTGGCAATTCGATCAAACCCCAACGATTCGTCGACGTTTGGTAACGAAAATTCGGTTGCATCGATGGCGCCCTTTTCAAGCGCTTGAAAAATTTCGCCGCCCGGCAGCATGGTTACTGAGGCGCCAAGACGTTCAATCACCTTACCGCCAAGCCCGGCGAATCGAATCTTGAGGCCCTGAAGGTCACTGAGCGACTCGATCGGCTCGCGGAACCAGCCTGCGGTTTCCGGTCCAATGAGTCCGCACAAAATAGGATGAACACCGTAGCGGCCGTACAACGCCTCGGTAAGTTCACGGCCATCGGCTTCGTACCACCATGCAGAATATTCCCAGGGCTCCATGCCGAACGGTACTGCACCGATGAGGGCCGAAGCCGGAATTTTTCCCTGGTCGTAGCCGACCCAGGTATAACCCGCCTGTACCTTATTTTCTCGCACAGCATCGACGATATTGAACGCGGGCACGAGCTCGCCCGGCTCATAAATGGACAGTTCGATTGCACCGTTGGTCGCGATCGACAACGTTTCAGCAACAAACACGACGTTGTCACCAAGAGCCTTTAAATTGGTACTAAACGCGACTGGAACCCGCCACCGCAGTTGGGGAACGCCCTGATCGGTGCGGGTTTGCTCGACACTGGTTTGTTTTCCTGGAGGACGGATCGCGAGTGTCGCGAGCATGCCGACAACGAGCGCGGTCAATACCGCGATGGATGCAGCACGGTTGCTCATACGACGTCCTCCAAGTGCAAAGAGGTCGATTGTCTAAACTTGGACTTGATTTGTCATTGTTTCGGTCAAGTTAGCTTTGACGATGGGAATGATTCGGGTTATCAACCCTTCGTCCGGCCCATTTTCGTCTGAAGTCAGGTGGCGCACGGCAGGTTTGATCTGTAGTGGAGTAACGCAATGACGACCAAGAAACTGTGGAAAAAACCGGTGTTTTGGTGTTACGGATCCGCGGCGACCGCGTTTGGCATCAAGAACAACGCGTTTAGCTATCTCCTACTCTTGTACTGTACCGAAGTCCTAGGTATCCCAGGATTTAAAGCGTCCATTGCTTTAGCGGTCGCAATGATCTGGGACGCGGTGTCCGACTTGTTGTTGGGCCATTGGTCCGATAAGACCAGTTCACGATTGGGTCGCCGCCATCCGTTCATGTATGCCGCGCTATTGGTGCTTCCGGTCAGTTTTTATCTCCTCTTCGATCCGGTCATCGAGCTGCATGACGGCAACGCATTCACCTACGTGTTGGTGATGGCTCTGCTTATCCGTACCGGTACCACATTGTTTGAAATGCCGTCGACAGCGTTGCTGCCGGATTTGGAGAAAGACTATGACCGACGCAATCAGTGGCTGTCGCTCCGTTACTTTTTTGGTTGGTACGGGGGCAACGGCATCCATATCGTCAATATGATGTTCTGGGCCGGCGCGTATGGTTTTGCGGTACAACGTGGATACACGATTTATGCCACCGCTGGCGCGTTATTGATCTTCCTCTCAATCGTTATCTCAAGCTTTGGAACCCAGCGAGAAGCATCTGCCCTGCCACGGCCGGCAGACACCTTCAAGCTTGGGGATATCGCGTCCGAAGTCGGGCAAATGTTTGAATCGCTCAAGAACCCAAACTTCAAAGCGTTGTTCTTGTATGGCCTGACGGTGGGCATCGCCGCTGGCTTGGGCATGGCCTTGTACTTGTACAACACCACCTATTTCTTTGGTTTCAGCGGGACGCAAATTGCTGTCACTGGATTGTGGGTACTGGTCGCACCGATATGTGCCGTGTTTGCATCTCCGTTTTTTGGCGCCCGCTTTGGAAAAAAAAGAGCCGCAATCTACGCGATTTTACTGAACATTGCCCTTTACCCCATTCCATACCTTCTCGTGCTTGCGGGCGTGTGGCCGGAACTTGGAAGTTGGCTAAGCCTTTACATCTACTCCATCTTCATCGTCGTTGAGGTTTTTTGCGGAATCATCGGGGGCGTCCTACTCGATTCGATGATGGCCGATGTGGTGGAAGATAGCGAAGTGGTGACCGAACGCCGATCAGAGGGCCTGTTTTTCGCTGCAAGGGGCTTTGCTGGCAAGGCGATTTCCGCAGGTGGGATTGTTGGAGCTGGCATCATTGTCTCGTTGGTGGGCCTTGATGCGATTACGAGTGTTGAACAAGTCACCCACGACGTACGAGTCAACATTGCTATCTTGTTCTTACCGCTTTATTGCTTATTAAACGTTGGCGCTCTTTACTTCGTATCGCAATATCGAATTGATCGGGACGACCATGGCGATAATTTGGACAAATTGGCTGAAAGGGCGCGGATCGATCGTCAGCGCCGCGAGGGATTTAGCGTTGACTAAGACCGCTTGATGCGCGTGGTTCACGGGTGGGGTTGGTTTAATGACAAGGCAGGTTTTTTGGAGGGCATGTGCTCACCCTAATTAACGTCTTGGCGCAGTTGTTCGTTTTCCTCGTTGGTTTGGGGATCTTGGTCATCGCCATCGTCTATGTGTTGGATCGCGTACAAAAGAAACATGCAATACGGCGCAATTTTCCGGTCATTGGTCGTTTCAGGTATTGGTTTGAGCACTTAGGGGAGTTTTTTCGACAATATTTTTTTGCGCTCGACCGCGAGGAAATGCCGTTTAATCGGGCTGAACGCTCTTGGGTGTACCGAGCGGCGAAAGGTGAGAACAACATCGTTGCCTTTGGATCAACGCGGGATTTACGCCCGGTGGGGACCGTGATTTTCGTCAATTGTGCTTTTCCAACCCTGAAGAAAGACGCAGTCGATACCACTGAAATAACCTTCGGACCTTTCGCGGACAGCCCCTACACGACTCAATCGGTCTTTCACATTTCCGGAATGAGTTACGGTGCAATCTCCAAGCCAGCCGTGCTCGCGCTGTCGAATGGGGCCCGGCAATCCGGGATTTGGATGAATACGGGAGAAGGCGGACTTGCGCCGCAGCATTTGGAAGGTGGTGCCGACCTGGTGTTTCAGATCGGCACTGCCAAATATGGGGTCAGAGATGCTGAGGGAAATTTGTCGGACGAGCGGCTCGCGGCGGTAGCCGCCCACGAACAGGTACGCATGTTTGAAATCAAGCTTTCCCAAGGCGCTAAACCCGGCAAGGGCGGAATTTTGCCCGCCGAAAAAGTCACCGAGGAAATCGCAAATATCCGGCTCATTGCTCCGAGGAAGGATTCCATTAGCCCGAACCGCCATCGTGAGGTTAATTCAGAGTCAGACCTCCTGGACTTTATTGGCCGCATCAGACGGATCACAGGCAAGCCCACCGGCTTTAAGGCCGTGGTAGGTAATTACGATTGGCTAGAGACGTTATGTAGTCAAATTAAAACACGAGGCATTGAAAGTGCGCCTGATTTCATTACCGTTGACAGTGCGGATGGTGGTACGGGCGCCGCACCCATGAGTTTGATCGATTACATGGGGTTGCCGATCAAGGAAAGTCTTCCGGGTGTCGTTGACCTGCTCAATCGGCACGGCTTGAAAGACCGGATTAAAGTGATCGCCAGTGGAAAATTAATTACCCCAGCGGAGGTCGCGTGGGCCATCTGCGTGGGGGCGGACTTCGTGGTTTGTGCCCGCGGATTTATGTTTGCGCTTGGTTGCATCCAGGCCCTTCAGTGTCACAAGAACACCTGTCCCACCGGAGTAACCACGCATGATCCCTCATTACAGCGGGGGCTTGATCCGACGGATAAAGCCGGACGAGTGCGAGAGTATGCCCAGGGCATTCGGAAAGAAGTCGGCGTTATCGCACATTCCTGTGGTGTGGCAGAGCCCCGCGAATTGCAACGCGCGCATTGCCGAGTGGTACAAGAAGATGGTGCCACGATTCCGCTCGATCAGTTATTTCCGGATGAACTCCGGGTCGACGAGACCACCACGAACGGGTGACATCTACGCTTCGATTTAATGAATAAACGCGATATGTTAGACCGCGTATAGAAAGGAGATCACCATGATCCCCAAAGGACCTGAAGATTTCGATGTCGCATGGTTTAACGACGTGTTGGAACTCGGAAGTGCCGAGGTGATTGGAGCCGAAGTCGAATACTTGACAACGCCCGGCCAAACCGCCGATGTGGCTGGCGTCGATCTGACCTACCGAGGCGATACGGATTTACCCAACCGAATGATCGCGAAGTTCACGGCCAAGGCTGAGGCTACCCAAGGTGTTGCGGTCGCGTTTGACCTGTATCGGCGGGAAGCTAAGTTTTACGAGGAATTTGGGGATGGCGGTATGCCGGTGCCGGCGTGTTACTACAGTTCGGCGAGCACCGATGGGCGCGAAGTTGTGTTGTTGTTAGAGGACCTCTCAGCTGGCGTATCGCCGAGTTGGGCATCGACGCTTGGCCAAGTTGAAATAGCGCTACGTGCCGCCGGGCCATTTCACGCGCGTTGGTGGAACAATCCGGAACTTTTGGACAAAGCGTTTCTTGTGGGGCGAAGTGACCCGGTTTTTTTCAACACCACCGCGAGTAATGCCCAAGCATCTTTGCCACTCGCGTTGGACAACGCCTTGACGCCTCTCTGTGAAGATATATTGAAGCGGTGGCTCGATCGTGTACCTCAATTCCTGGAGTGGGCCGATACTCGGCCGTACTCGCTAGTGCATGGCGATTTTCATCCCAAACAAATGTTTTTCCCGACCGAGCACGGTGACGGACGTTTTGCGGTGATTGACTGGCAGTTTCCCATGATCGGGCCGGGCTCATGGGACGTTGCACGAATTATGTTGGCCGGACTATCAACCGAAGTACGTGAGGAGAATGAGGACCGGCTTATTGAGAATTACCTCGATGATTTACGTGACGGCGGCGTCAGTGAATATGGAATCGATGAATTCAGACAAGATGCGTTGACGGGCCACCTGATCTCGCTTGCCATTCATACCATTGCATGTGCGACAGAAATTGATCGCTTCAAGTTGGAAATCACCGATCTGGGTCTCGACTGGAGAGAGATTTTATTCGGTCGCCTCGACGCAATTTTTGCTGGGGCAAATCCGATGGACCAACTTCCGTATATGCGATGACTATCGCGTGCCGGTTATTCTTTAACCCACTTCGCGATGCGTGGGTGTCGGTAAGTTGCCATTTGATTGATTAACTGGTCGGGTTGGGAAGCGACGAGGACACTCTGTCGGTGTTCATTACGAATCATCCCTTCTTGCACGGCGTGATCTAAGAATACGAACAGCGCGTCGAAATAACCGGCGGTGTTGAGTAGACCTGTTGGTCGTTCCTGAATGTGCAGTTGATTCCATGTAATTGCCTCGAATATTTCCTCGAGGGTTCCAAAGCCGCCGGGCATGGCAATGTAGCCGTCACTCAAATCGGCGAATCGGCGTTTACGATCATGCATCGTATCGACGATTTCGAGGCTCGTTAGATTCTCATGCCCGACAATATCGTCCAGATCGCGAGTGATGATGCCAATGACTTCTCCGCCCGCTGCGAGAACTGCGTCGGCGACTGCACCCATGAGTCCGACTCGGGCACCCCCGTAGACGAGTCCGATGTCTCTTTTTGCGAGTTCATTGCCAAGGGAATGTGCGGCTTGCCGGTAGGCGGGGTTTTTGCCTTCACTGGAACCGCAATTGACGCAGATTCGCTTCACGCTACACGACTTCGTCAAGACGGAACTGCTCAATTTCGCCATCGGTGTAACCGATAGCGCTGAGAACCTCGTCGGTGTGCTCCCCAAGCTTCGGCGTTGCTGACCGGATACGAAACGGTGCGTCAGAGAGTGTCACGGGCTGGGCGACGAGGTTTATATCACCGAGCTCAGGATGGTGAACGGGGGAGGCCATCTGCAAGTGTTTCACCTGAGGATCGTTGAAGACCTCGTCGATCGAGTAAATATACCCTGCCGGTACACCTGCATCATTAAAGGCCTTGATCCACGCTTCGCTGGATCGGCCAACGGTAATTGCCTCGATTTCTGCGTTCATGGCGTCTCGATTTTTTGAACGGGCGCCAGGAGAACGAAAACGTTCGTCGGTTAACCAGTCGGGGCGCTGCATGACCTCACAGAACCGCTCGTAAATGGCGGCCCCCGTCGCCGCGATGTTGATGTGCCCATCAGCGGTCGCGAAAACCCCCGTTGGGATCCCTGTGGGGTGATTGTTGCCTGCTTGTGGAGCGACTTCGCCATCCAACAGCCAGCGCTCAGCCTGAAAATCGAGCATCGCTATCTGCGCCTCAAGCAGCGAAGCCTGCACCCATTGCCCGGTGCCAGTGTGTTGCCGACCAATGAGCGCGGTAAGAATTCCGAGGGCGGTATATAGCCCGGCGGACAGATCTGCGACGGGAATGCCAGCGCGGACCGGGCCTTGCCCCGGCAGACCTGTAATCGACATCAGACCGCCCATGCCTTGCGCGACTTGATCGAATCCGGGCAGATGTCCGTAGGGACCATCTTGACCAAAACCTGAGATGCTTGCGTAAACGACTTGAGGATTGGCGGCTTTCACTTTCTCGTAGTCGATACCCAAACGGAATTTGACGTCCGGTCGGTAATTTTCAACGACCACGTCGGCGTCGTTGACTAATTTGAAGAAAATTTCCCGTCCTTGATCGGATTTGAGGTTCAGGGAGAGACTGCGCTTGTTTCGGTGAAGGTTTTGGAAATCGGGGCCATGACGAGCGCCTCCCAGTGTTCCACCGCCATCACCGGGCTGTTCGATTTTGATTACGTCAGCGCCCCAGTCAGCCAACTGTCTGACTGCGGTAGGCCCGGCCCGCACCCTGGTTAAATCCAAGACCTTTATATGTACCAATGGAAGTGTCATACCCGTTTCCCCCTGTGGAGGATTATGCGAGAGTAGTCGGTCGTTTCGTAGGCTTCGGGGGAAAGACCTTGGAACAGTCCGGCCAATACCGGATTCCGGCTGCACGAACCGTCGTGTGGGATGCACTCAATGATGCCGACGTCTTACAAGCATGTATTGAAGGTTGTGAGTCCGTAACCAAGTTGTCGGATCATCGATTTGACGCGAACATCACTGCGAAACTCGGACCGGTAAAAACAAAGTTCAAGGCCACCATTGAGGTGTCGGATCGAAATCCACCAGAAAGCTATTCCCTCGACGTCAGTGTGAAGGGGGGCATGCAGGGTTTCGGTAAAGGGCGTGCGGAAGTCGAGCTAGCGGAAGACCAAGATGCGACCCTCTTAACGTATCGAGTTAAAGGCAATGTGGGCGGCAAACTCGCGCAAATGGGGTCTCGGCTTATCGCCACTGCCGGTCGCAAAATGGCGGATGGTTTTTTTTCGAAGTTCAGCGAACGCTGGGCGGGCACGATTTAGGTAGGAGAACTATGTGGAAATCTCTTTAACAGTCAACGGCACAGAGCACACGACCGAAGTGCCAGACAATAGCTTACTGGTTGAAATCATACGCGAGCGTTTGAACCTTACGGGAACGCATGTGGGTTGCGATACTAGCCAATGCGGTGCCTGTACCATTCACATGAACGGACGTTCGGTGAAATCGTGCACGGTGTTGGCAGGCCAGGCGGACGGTGCGGACATCACGACCATCGAAGGCATCGGGACCGTCGATGCGCTGCATCCAATGCAAGAAGCATTCCGCGAAAACCATGCGCTGCAATGTGGATTTTGTACGCCGGGCATGATCATGAGTGCGATCGACCTCGTAGAAACAGGTAAACCGTTGGATGAACGGTCCGTACGGGAAGGCCTTGAAGGTAATCTGTGTCGATGCACGGGATACCACAACATCGTCAAAGCCGTACTTGACGCTCAAGACAAGATGTAAGGAGCACGACAGATGACTAGCGAAACAGGTATTGGTGCGGCGGTAAAGCGCAAAGAAGATGCACGATTCATCACGGGGGCAGGGCATTACACCGACGATATCAACCAGCCGGGACAGCTTTACGCAGTATTTGTCCGGTCGATGTATCCACGCGCCGAAATCCGTTCGATCAATGTGAGTTCTGCGTTAGCGATGGAGGGTGTTGTGGCAGCGTATACGGGCGCCGATCTGGCCGCTGATGAGATCGGGGATTTGCCCTGCGGATGGATGGTTAAGTCCAAGGACGGTTCCGACATGATCCAACCACCGCATCCGCCGGTTGCGGTTTCCGTCGTTAACTACGTTGGCGAGCCGTACGCGATGGTCGTTGCAGAGACGTTGCAAGAGGCGCGAGACGGGGCTGAAGCCGTTACCGCCGATTTCAATGAACTCCCGGCCGTGGTTGATCTTGCGTCCGCACATGACGCGGATCAGATTCACGAGGCCGCGCCCGGCAATCAATGCTATGACTGGGAACTCGGCGATCGCGAGACGACGGACGCTGCCTTTGCATCTGCCGACCATGTGACGTCACTCGACATTGTCAACAATCGCTTAATTCCGAATGCCATGGAACCACGTGCAGCAGTAGGTATGTACGAGGCGGCTACCGGGAATTACACGCTATATACAACGTCGCAAAACCCCCATTTGGCGCGACTCGTTCTCGCCGCGTTCGTTAACGTTGCGGCTGAGTCGAAATTGCGTGTCGTCGCGCCGGATGTCGGCGGTGGTTTCGGTTCCAAGATCTTTGTATACGCGGAAGAGACGGCGGTCATATGGGCAGCTGGAAAATTGGGTCGTGCGATCAAGTGGCGGGCCGATCGATCCGAGTCTTTTCTTGCGGATGCGCACGGCAGAGACCATCGTACGAGGGCTGAACTCGCATTGAAGGCGGACGGCACATTTGTGGGGTTGCGTGTCAAGACCGTTGCCAATATGGGCGCGTATTTGTCGCTCTTTGCCTCGAGTGTTCCCACTTACCTCTACGGTACGCTTCTAGCAGGGCAGTATCGAACGCCGGCGATTTATGTCGAAGTTCAGTCAGTGTTTACCAACACCGCGCCCGTCGACGCCTATCGAGGGGCAGGCAGGCCCGAGGCGACCTACGTTGTCGAACGCTTGGTCGAAACGGCGGCTCGCGAACTCGGGAAAGATCCTGCGGATATCCGGCGGCTTAACTTTATCCAGCCGGAAGATTTTCCCTATGAAACTCCGGTCGCACTGACATACGACACCGGGGATTACGACGCGAGTCTGAAGAAAGCGATAGAACTCATCGGGTATGACGGCTTTGCCGAACGGAAAGTGTCTTCCGTAGCGAATGGCAAAAAAAGAGGTATCGGAATTTCTTGTTACATCGAAGCTTGCGGCCTGGCGCCATCGCAGGTAGCCCTTTCACTGGGTGCAGGGGTCGGTCTATTTGAATCTGCTGAAGTACGCGTTGACGTCACGGGATCGGTGAGTGTCATGACGGGCTGTCACAGCCACGGTCAGGGACATGAAACAACATTCGCGCAGATTGTTTCGGACAAGCTTGGAATTCCTTTCGAAAACGTGGATGTCGTGCATGGCGACACCGGACGCTCCGACTATGGCCTTGGCACCTACGGTTCTCGTTCGCTCGTGGTGGGCGGATCTGCGATCGTGAAAGCGACGGACAAGGTCATTGCCAAGAGCCGGAAAATCGCCGCGCACATGCTGGAAAGTACCGAGGAAAACGTTGATTTTGAGGAAGGCACCTTTTCGGTCACGGATTCAAACCAATCGATCACGTTTCCAGAAGTCGCTTTCTCTGCCTACGTCCCCGGTAATTACCCGTTGGATGAACTTGAACCCGGATTGTCCGAAAAAGCGTTCTATGATCCGGAGAATTTTACCTATCCTGCGGGTGCTCATATCTGTGAAGTCGAGGTGGATCCAGAGACTGGACAGGTGGAAATCGTCAACTTCGTCGCCGTAGACGATTTTGGTGAGATTATTAACCCGATGATCGTTGCCGGTCAGGTTCACGGAGGACTCGCCCAAGGGATCGGCCAGGCCTTGCTTGAACACGGTATTTACGACGAGTCCGGACAGTTGGTGACGGGTTCGTACATGGACTATACGATGCCGAGAGCCGACGACATGCCCACTTTTGTCGTCGATACGACCGTGACTCCGTGTACGCACAACCCGTTGGGAGCCAAAGGCTGCGGTGAAGCCGGGGCCATAGGTTCGACCGCAGCAGTCATGAATGCGTTGACCGATGCGCTGGGGGTTGTTGATGTGCCGATGCCGGCGACGCCCGAGACGGTGTGGCGCGCGATGGGAGGAGAATAGACATGTACCGTTTTAACTATCACAAACCCGATGATATGGATGCGGCGCAGCAGTTGATGGCTGATGCCGAAGACGGGGTGTACCTCTCAGGTGGGATGACACTAATTCCGACGCTGAAAGCACGTCTAGCGTCGCCAACGGACGTCATCGACCTTTCTGGGCTAGCTCTTTCAGGTATCGAGCTTGCTGACGATAGTTTGACCATTGGGGCGTTAACTCTGCACTCCGAGGTTGCCGCTGGAAACGAAATTTCGTCTTTGTCGAATCTGGCGTTGGCAATTGGTGACGCGCAAGTCCGTAATCGCGGCACGATCGGAGGATCAATCGCAAACAGCGATCCGGGAGCCGATTACCCGGCCGCCGTTATGGCGCTGGGCGCAACGATCAATACCACGGCTGGGGCGATCGATGCCGACGATTTCTTCCAGGGGCTCTTTGAAACCGCGCTACAACCCGGTGCAATCGTAACGAGCGTTACGTTTCCGGTGCCCGGACGTGCGGCGTACGAGAAGTTTCCAAACCCAGCGTCCCGTTACGCGGTGGTTGGGGTGATGGTTGCTGAAACGAATGGCGACATTCGGGTCGGGGTCACGGGTGCCGGACCCTGTGCCTACCGACAGCTTAATTTTGAACAAGCGTTGGCAGATAATTTCTCCGTCGCGGCATTGGACGGATTGGAGGTCGATTACGCGGAATTCAACAGCGACATTCATGCATCTGCTGAATATCGGGGACACCTTGTCGGAGTCATGGCTCGTCGGGCTGTGGCGCAAATAACCTAAGCGTGCTTGCCTCTTCTGAGACATTGAAATAACTCGATATAGCCGAAGGTGAGAGAGACCCGCGCATATCGCTGCCACGCCATCAGCGAGGACATCGGGAGTATCACGCTCGACTCAGTATTGGTCGAAGATCCTGGACCAGGCGAAGTGCAGATCAATGTGAAAGCCTGCTCGGTCAACTTCCCGGATCTACTGATGATTCAGGGGAAATACCAGTTTAAACCGAACCTGCCTTTTGCGCCGGGAGGTGAAGCGTCGGGAGACGTGATTGCGGTTGGTTCGGAGGTATCGGGTCTAAAGGAAGGCGATCGTGTTGTTTTCGGATCTCGCCACGGTTGCTTTGCGGAGACATTGAACGTGTCCGCAGATGCGATCAATCCGATACCGGGTTCTATGACGTATGCCAAAGCGGCTTCCTATGGGACGGCATATCAGACGGCGTACGTTGCACTAACGCATCGCGGAAATTTGCAGCCGGGCGAATGGCTCCTGGTGCATGGGGCGACGGGTGGCGTCGGGATGGCGGCTGTCGATATCGGTAAATATCTGGGTGCACGGGTTATCGGTACGGGCGGGACCGATGCCAAGCTAGCAGTTGTTAAAAGTCGTGGCGCGGATGAAGTTATCAACTACACCCAAGCGGATGGCTCACTTGGCGGTTTTCGAGATCGGGTGAAGTCGATTACGGGAACTGGTGGCGCCGACGTTATTTACGATCCAGTGGGAGGCGATGTATTCGACGAGTCCATGCGCTGTGTCAATTGGGGTGGACGTATTCTGACTATCGGGTTTACCAGCGGCCGTTGGCCCCAAGCTGCCGTGAATTTGATCCTAATAAAACAAATTGCGGTCATTGGCGTTCGAGCGGGAGAGGTGGGTCGGCGAGATCCTCAATTGGGTCGGAAATTCCACAATGAACTTTACCAGTTGGCTAACGAAGGCCTCATTGATCCATACGTGTGTGCGGGATTTCCTCTCGAGCGTGCAGTTGATGCGATGCGGATGCTCGAAAATCGAGAAGTTGTTGGGAAATGTGTCGTTACCATGAACGGGTACGAGCTCGAAACGTCTGGGGTCTAATCCTCCTCGAGGTAGCGATCCTGTAATCGCCTCATGCCGTGCAGCCATCGGTCGGGGTCCTCGGCTTTGCGTTGCATATAGTCGGCGACCATTGGATGTGGAAGTACGAAAAAGCGTTCTTCCCGAATAGCCTCGAGGCAATCACGGGCGACGTGGTCGGCTTCGAGTAATCCATCGACGCTGGCGACTGAGAGTCCCGTTTCCGAAGCATCTGGCGTCATCCCTGTCCGGACCGCTTGAGGACAAAGCACGGTGACTTTGATGCCATCGCGGCCGTGGGTAATGGCTAACCATTCGGCTAGTGCAACGGCGGCATGCTTGGTGACGGCGTAGGTCACTGAACCAATCTGCGTAAGTAAACCTGCTGCTGACGCCGTCGAAAATAGATAGCCGCCTCCTCGTTCTCGCATACGCGGCACCAGGTGTCGGGCAGTCCAAATGTGGGCCATGGTGTTGACGCGCCAAATTCTGTCCCATACTTCGTCCGGTTCGTCGATCCCTCGGCCATCGGCAATCCCGGCATTGGAACAAAAAAGATCAATCGGACCGAAGGTGTCTTCGGTTTGGTTAATTAAACCAACCAGGTCGCTCTCACGGCCAACATCGACCTGGTGGCTCGTGTGTCCAATTTCCTCGGCGACGACGGCGGCTCCTTCCTCGTTAAGGTCCGCGACGACGACTTGCCGCGCGCCCTCAGCCGCGAACAAACGGCACAACTCGCGCCCGATTCCGCTTGCCCCACCAGTAACGACGACGACTTTGTCCTGAATTTCCAACCGCTATCTCCCCGATACAGACAGGTGACGTTAGACGGTTTGCTCGGCTTATTCCACCCGATCGAAGACGATGGTGTAGCCTGGATGGGACTATCCGTTGTGCCATAATCGATCGGCTGTGCGGGCGTCGTATAACGGCTATTACCCCAGCTTCCCAAGCTGGTGACGTGGGTTCGATTCCCATCGCCCGCTCCATAAACGCTGAAGCGGGTTTGTTTCGTGTGCGTCTTGCGGTCATGGCCGGGTGTGTAGTTGGGAACCGGAAGTACATTCGTTTTCATCGAGCTGAACGCGTTTTATCGGGTTAAAAGGATTGCGTAACTTGGTTTGGGATACGGTGAAAAACCTTTGTGGAGGGGAAAAGAGATCCTAAGAATCGAGAATCACGCCTGGTGGATGGTCGGGGGGATGTTTTTGATTCTCACGATTTCTTCTGGGTTCGGTTTCTACAACATGTCTGTGTACATGAATGCGCTTGCGGCCAAACCCGAATTTGCTGTCGCCGATATCTCTGCTGCTACCGCGCTCATGTTCCTGGTTTCTGGGATCACCGGCCTCGGCGTTGCGCCACTGATCGAACGCTATGACATTCGATGGGTTATGACCGGCGGCGCGGCGGTCGGCGGATCTTCCTTGGCGTTAATGGGCGTGGCGGTCGATACGTCACAGGTGTGGGCACTCTACGCGGTATTTGGCTTCGGTAATGCCGCGGTTTCCTTGATTCCAGGCACCACGATCGTGACTCGATGGTTTCCAGGACCGGAACGATCCGTCGCGTTGGCGGTTGTATCAACGGGGTTGTCCACAGGTGGTGTGGTATTGACGCCGATATCAGCGGTTGTGATTCGAGACCTCGGTGTTGAGTTGGCTTTGCCGTGGTTTGGGTTAATTTTCTTTATGGGAATCTCGGCAGTTGCCCTCACGCTAGTGCGCGGATGGCCCGAAGGAACAAAAAGGGGTGGTGATATCGGTGCACCTCGCCCTTGGTTGGACTGGCATGCCGTTCGTTCGCGTTTTTTCGTTGGTTCGGGGATCGCATACATACTCATCATGGGAGCACAGGTGGGGGCGATCGCTCATCTCATCAATCATTTGGAGAAAGTAGCTGGTTTTGCGACGGCATCAGCGTCCGTATCCGTTCTCGCGGTGACGAGCATCGTCGGTAGACTCCTCGGCGGATGGATCGTAACGAGGTTTCCAATACGGCTATTTACGATGCTGAATATTGTCGGGCAATGGGTGGGTTTGACCGTGCTCGCGTTTGCTGACGACAGATTCTCGGCCATGGGGGGTACGGTACTTTTCGGGTTTACGGTCGGGAATTTGTTGATGCTGCAACCCTTGCTACTTGTGAAAGCGTATGGAGTTTTGAGGTATCCCAGGGTCTATTCGGCTGCTTATGCTTTGACAACCTTGGGTGTTGCCGGAGGACCGTTGGCACTGGGGCTTTTGTATCAATCGTTTTCCTACACGATGTCGTTTGGTGTTGCTGGCGTCTGCTCAATCGTCGCCCTCTTCATTTTTTATAGTGCAGGTCCGGTGGTGGATGTAGAAACTTGAAGCGAGGAACTGAATTTGTGAAATCACGATTTGTACACATGGTTTGCTTTTGCATTGCGGTCTTTTGCCTCTACGCGACTCCCCAGCACGCCGCGTTACCAGCGGTGTTAAGCGGCGGCGAACCGATGCCTTCGCTTGCACCGATGCTCGAAGCAAGCACCCCTGGGGTGGTGAACATTGCCACCTACGCGTCGGTGTCAGTCACCAGTCCGCTTCTTCAGGACCCATTTTTCCGTCGCTTTTTCAATGTGCCGGAACGTCGTTTACGCCGGTCACAAAGCGCAGGTTCCGGCGTTATTGTTGATGCGGAAGGTGGTTATATTGTCACCAACAGCCACGTCGTTGATCGGGCAGACGAAATCAACGTTACGCTGGCTGATGGTAGGACGCTGCCAGCGAAACTCGTTGGTATTGACACCCAGGTTGACCTCGCTGTCTTGGAGGTCAAGAGCGATCGACTTACGGCACTTCCGTTCGCCGATTCGAGTGCGTTGAGAGTGGGGGATTTCGTGGTTGCGATAGGTAATCCGTTTGGACTTGAGCAGACCGTTACTTCAGGAATCATCAGCGCGCTTGGGCGTAGCGGTCTCGGCATTGAAGGGTACGAAGACTTCATTCAGACCGATGCCTCCATTAATCCGGGTAATTCGGGCGGCGCGCTGGTGAACCTACAAGGGGCCGTGGTCGGGATCAACACGGCAATCATCGCGCCGGGTGGAGGTAACGTCGGCATTGGGTTTGCGATACCGAGCAATATTGTCACAGTGATCATGCGCGAATTGATTGAACATGGGGAGGTACGACGGGGTCGGATCGGTCTAGATGTAGCGACCCTAAACCCTGATCTCGCCACAGCTTTTGGGACGGGGCTCATTGAGGGGGTGGTCGTTATGGACGTGGAACCCGGCAGTGCAGCAGATGGTGCCGGCCTTCGAACGGGCGACGTTATTACCCATCTAGCTAACCGGGTAGCGCGAAAAGTCGGCGATTACCGAAGCCAGGCAGCGGTCACCATGATTGGTGACACGTTGGAGCTCGACGTCGTTCGAGACAATGAAACCCGCCGTTATAGCGTTGTGATGACGGACGATGTGGTAGCGCGAGTAGACGGTGATCGCCTGGACGATCGTTTGGGGGGAGCCGTGTTTAACGACTTCCGTGACGAATCGGATCCGAAGGACGGCGGCGGTGTGTTGGTGAGCGAAGTAGACGTTAATGGGTCGGCATACTCGTATGGACTTGAGGATGGCGATGTCATTGTCGCAGCGAATCGGCGGCGCATTCACGATGTTGGCGGTCTATGGCGCGCGTTCAAAGCAGATGCGGTGTTGAGACTTCGTATTTATCGTTCGGGGCGCTACGGTGAACTATCGATTCGATAGATCAGGCTGCGGTGGAGTTCGGGAGTGACAATGGATCGGCATAGGGCTCTCGTGACGGGCGCATCTCGGGCCGTCTTTATCGCTGGCTTGAACCACTCTTCCAGTTGGTTTGGATCTAGCGCTTGATTAAGCGATTTATGTAATAGGGTTGTATCCCTACTCGAACATAATGATGTTACGCGCGACTTCCCCAGTCTCTAACTGTGCAAATGCATCGTTGACATCCTCGAGCTTGATGTGGCTCGAGATCATGTCGTCGAGATGCAGTTTGCCGGCGAGGTAGAACTCGACATATCGGGGCATATCCACTCTGAACCGGTTCGAACCCATGTTCGATCCTTGGAGTTTCTTCTCTCGCAAGAATTCAGGACCGTGAATTTCGACCATGGTCCCGACCGGGATCATTCCGATCACGGTCGCGCAGCCACCGGCCCGGATCATCTTGAATGCCTGCTCGGTGGTCACTTTGAGACCGATGGCCTCAAAGGCGTAGTGTACGCCGCCGCCGGTCAATTCTCGGACCGCCTCAACGGGGTCGTTATCGGCGGCGTTAACCACATCGGTTGCACCGAATTTTCGAGCCAGTTCGAGTTTACTAGCAAGGGTGTCGATTGCGATGATCCTACTCGCACCAGCAATTTCAGCACCGTTGATGCACGAGAGCCCGACCCCGCCGCATCCGATCACCGCAACGGTCGATCCTGGTTCAACTGCCGCTGTGTGAATTACAGCACCGACGCCCGTGGTGACACCGCAGCCGATCAATGCAGCACGATCAAACGGCATATCTTCCCGGATTTTGGCGACGGCATGCTCGTGGACCAACATGTATTCCGCGAACGATGACAGGTTTAGGAATTGAGCAATGGGCGTTCCTTCCTGAGCCAGACGGGGGCTCTCGTCGCCTTTGCGCTGTAGCTCGGGCTCCTGACACAGAGACATTTGGCCTGTCAGACAATATTCGCAGTGGCCGCAGAATGCCGATAGGCAGGTAATGACATGGTCACCTTTCTTAACGTAGTGGACGTTGGAACCCACCGCTTCGACGATTCCTGCTGACTCGTGGCCTAAAATAACGGGCAACGGATACGGATAGGAACCGTTCTGAAAGTGTAGGTCCGAGTGACAGACACCAGCAGCTACTGTACGCACCAGGACTTCGCGCGGACCCGGATCCGCCGTTTGCACGTCCTCGATCTCCAAAGGCTTATTTACTTCCCGCAGAACGGCTGCTTTCATCTTTTGAATCCCTTTGATCCTTTACCCAGACCGCCGAGTGTGCCAAACGGTTTCAGCGAATACTACTGCGTGAGCTTCGCTTGCGCGGGCGTGCAGAGAAGTGCGATGGTTCGCCCGTGTTCCGTCCGCGCTGATACAACCATTTGAGACACACCGTGTATTTTTTGTTGGGCGTGACCATCTGTGGTGGTGGGCATGTCGGTGCGTACGCGTATGAAGGACCGCTACATCAGCAACTAACCTTTATCGCAGTGCGACACTACAACAACTGTATTGATGGTGACGATTTGCGCCTCTCGGCACTTCAAGCACGGTATATGGCGAAGGCCAACGTGAAGCAGGCGGATGGTGGCTTTTGGCGGGGACTCTTTCGTTGGAATTTCTATAACCGAGACGATCAAAAGCCCCGCAGCTTGATGTGGGTCGTTGAAACGCGTCTACACCAAGGGTTCGAGCAGCTTGTAGCGAGTCTTGATCGATCGGAAAGCCTTGCTGATCGATATTCCAACCTTGGCCGTGTCGTTAATCATTTGCAGGACATGACGTCGCCGACTCACGTGGTTCCAGTCTTTGCGTCGCGCTGGTGGCGTTTCAATGTTGGTGATCGTTTCGACGAATTTCCGATCGATGAAGATGCACTCAATCAACACTTCGGGGTCGATTGTGCGCAGGTGAGGGGGCTTATCCAGGACACAGTGGACGTTGGTTACGGAGAGCTTTTACGCCTCACTGCGGAAACAACGTTCAGGGCGGTGAAGGAGGACATCGAGGGATTACCCTTCACTTGGGAGGTGTTTTGGAAACCGGATGATAATCCTGGGTCGTTTGGAGAATACGGAGCTGCAGGCAATAACTTCGGACGCGAGACTGCATTCAAGTGCGCGAACGTGAGGCGACCACGCTGTGTGATGCTGAACGATGATCCGCTCTACGTCGATTTTGCCCGCGAACGCCACCTCAATGCTGTACAAACGACTATTGCTGCGCTTGCTCGGTTACAACGTGCCGGTGCTGGCAGTTGACGGACCGAGCTTCGATACGCGCGTTCAATCAAACTGTCGTCGTAGGCACTCGAAAACGCAGGGATTACCGGTATTAGGCGCTGACCGAATTCCGCAGCACACGTCCTCCACACGCCCCCGTATGCTCGTCGTTTTCAAGAATGACATGACCGTTACAAACGGTCGCTTGATACCCCACAGCCTTTTGGATCAGTCGCGGCGCGCCTCCTGGAAAATCATGGACAAGTTGCGGCTGTCGTTCGGCGACCCGATTGATGTCAATGACATTGACGTCCGCTCTTTTGCCGATGGCAAGCGTTCCTCTGTCTTCAAGGCCGATCACTCTCGCCTGGGCGCTGGTCAGTTTGCGGACTGCTTCTTCCAGACTGAAGGTGCCTTGGTCTCGATGCCAGTGACCTAGTAAGAACGAAGTCCAACCCGAGTCCATAATCTGACTCACGTGAGCACCCGCATCGCCAATCCCGGGTAAAACCCAATCGGCATGCAAGAAAGCATTTACTTTGTCGAGATCATGGTTGAAAAAACGGAGGTGAAATAACGTTTCACCATTGCTTTCAAGCATGTACCGCAACCACGTTTCAACAGGATGTTCATCCGCCGCCTTCGCAAGGCTTGCGAGGCTCTCGTCTGTCCCTCTCGTGTAAGTAGGTTGGTCAGCGTCGCCTAGCCAGTAATAGTTTTTCGTTGCTTCAAGGAGATAGGGCATACCCTTGGCTTCATCGACGAGTTTTATCCGCGTACTTTCGTCTCGTATAGCGGCCAGACGAGCATCGAAATCGAGTTTCCGGATCTCAGCCCAGGCTGGCGTGGGAAAAAGAAGATCGGTCTTGAGCCCTGACAAGAAACCACCGCTCCTTGGCAAGGTTAGTCCGCTGACGTCAACATTTTTTGCGCGCATGGCTTCAATGGCTTTATCGTACCCAGAGCCTTCGGGGCCTTTGCCATCGACAAACGGTGCACTGAAGAGGAGCTTAGTTCCGGCGTTTAGACCTTGTTCTGCGATTAACGCCATCTCTTCGTCGAGTTTCGCGTAATTAAGCACGAATTGCAGAATGCCGTTGTTCTTTCCGACGGCACGCGCGATGGCCGATAATTCATCGTTCTTGGCAAATGTTCCTGGTATTGATCGACCATCTGGAAGCACGTGCCCTGGCAAACGATTTGAAGAAAAGCCAATTGCACCGTCTTTCACGGAGTTACCGACGAGCTCGGCGATTTGCCGAATTTCGTCGTCAGTTGGATCCTCTTCAATCGCACGTTCACCCATCACGTAGAATCGTGAAGCGCAGTGACCCACCAATCCCGCTACGTTAATCGCGGGATTCAGTTTTTCGATCGAGTCTAGATATTCGCCGTAGGATTCCCAGTCCCAAGCCAACCCGTTGAGGATAGCGTTTTTTGGAATATCCTCGACCGTCTCCATCATCCCCGCCAGAAATTCCCGGTCCTTGGGTTTGCACGGAGCAAAAGTGACGCCGCAATTTCCGAAGAGTGCGGTCGTGACTCCGTGCCAGGACACAGGGGTCAATAAAGGGTCCCAGCCTGCTTGGGCATCAAAGTGGGTATGTAGATCCACAAACCCAGGCGTGATCGCGTTACCGTCGGCGTTAATTTCCTGGTGCCCTTCTTCGTCGACCTCCCCGACTGCAGCAATGGTATCGCCGTCGATGGCGATATCCCCTGCGTAAGGTTCGGCACCGGTACCGTCAACAATTAAACCATCCCGAATGACTAAATCGTGCGCCATGTCCGTTGCCCCTCGATGTATATATTTTTCCTATGATGCGATAGATAGGAGGCAAGTTTCCACAACGAGAAAAAAGTTGCAGATCGTTTTTGTCACTCAGTTTTCGACCAATCAACGGGCGGACCGCATTGTCTCGATCGAGGATGGCGAAATTCTACAAGTTAGAGATCACGAGGGTCCTGATGTACGCGGAGCTTGGATCCGACTATCGGCTCACAGGCATACAAAACGGTTGAGGCATTGGGTCGTTATGAGAGAGTCTAGGTCCGACCACATCGCGAATGTAACGAGCACGATGGATCACCCTTGGAGGCGACACGGATGCATCTTGGGTTAACCCCCTGGCGGATTTCGGGCAGCGTCGATGCCGAGGAGCTGACTCGGCAGGCTTCACTCGCTGAAGGTTGGGGGTACGAGTCGTTTTGGTTGCCGGAAAACCATTTTACCGGCGAGGCCGCGATACCCGAGCCATTGATGTTATTGGCCGCGGTCGCCGCGGGCACGAGAACCATACGGCTCGCTACCACATCTTATTTACTGCCGGTCCGTCATCCGTTGCAGGCTGCCGAACAGGTGGCCGTGCTCGATCGGCTTTCTGGGGGGCGCGTGATTCTTGGGGTCGGGCGTGGCTATGCGACGGCGATGTTCTCGGCATTCAGCGTTTCACGGACGGAGAAGCGAGAGATTTTTCGAGCCTGTCTCGACGTGATGACGCGCGCTTGGCAGGGCGAAAGCGTGGCCGTGGACGAAACCAGCGAGCCCGTTTTGCTTTCACCATTACCTGTACAAAAACCTCATCCACCTATTTGGGTAGCGGCGTTCGGTCCCAAGGCTTTGCGGCAAGCTGGAAGTCTTGGGTTCCCATACCTAGCTTCACCGATGGAGCCGATCGCCCGGTTGCGGGAAAATTACGAAAGGCATCGTCTAGCGTGCAACGAAGCTGGCGTCCAAATACCCCCGGAAGTCCCCATTATGCGAACAGTATTTGTGTCGGAGAACACGCGTCTCGTCTCCGATATCCGTGATCGGCTCGAAGAAGAAGCGCGAAATCTTTCGGGATCGGGTCTCCGAAAGGGTCTATCCATGGAAGTCGACGATTGGGCCATTGTCGGGGAACCGTCGGCGGTTCGCGACCGACTGGCTTATTACCGTTCCGAGTTGGGCATGACCCACGTGATCGTTACCCGTTTGCGGATTGGCCAGATAGAAAGTGGGGAGCTTGAACGGTCGGTGGCGTTGACTGCGGAATTGGTCGAGTAACGGTTAATCCATGCTGTTTCGGGCTGCGCCGTATTCGTCACTGTCGCCGACTTCTTCGTCGCTGGCTAACCCTAGGTACGGTTGTAACCAACCGACGAGAAGATAGATCGGACCGGTATCGACAAGAGCCACGAGCATTTTGAATATGTAACCCGACGCGATGAAAGTCATGAGCTGCGGCCAAATGGGTTCGTTCACGGCCACAGGCAGCGCGTTGGCGTAAAAATGGGTAATAAGGATCACCGCCGTCGTATCGACGATCTGGCTCACTAACGTTGAGCCGTTGTTACGCAACCACAAATGTCGGCCGTTGGTGAGACGTTTCCAGAAATGGAACATCTGAACATCGCAGAACTGAGCCGCCAGGTACGCGAACATTGACGCGGTTACCGCACCGAAAGCGAGCGTCCGCATCTCAAAGAAAACGGGCGATCGACCGGCGGCATCGAGGGCCGGATTACCCGTGCTCGGATCCATCGGCTCAAAACCTGGGAGCTCACCGCCAACCCATAACAAGAACATAATCCAGGCGTTCAACACCAGACCCATCAGAACCATCTCGTTGGCTCTCTTTCTTCCATAGAGTTCACTGATGAGGTCCGTGCAGATAAACGTAACGGGGTAGGGCAGCACGCCCACGGCGACCGCCATAGGGATATTGAGACCGAATGCGGAAAAGGACAGGTCAAGAAATCGGCTGATGCCCAAGATGTTTAAGAGCGACAAGGTGCCTAGGAAAACGCCGCTAAGAATAAGAAACACACGCTGGCGTCGCTGGGTGTAGTTCGGTGTCATGGTGAGTTCCTAGGTTTCGATTTGACCTAAATTGGCGTGAATGACGCTACCGTTGATCACGGGATTGGACGCCGCCCAAAATAGGGTCTCCGCGATTTCTTCTGGGTCGATGAGTCGATCAAACGCTGACATACCCCGGACGGCCGCCATCGCATCCTCAGAGACGTGTTCGCGCAGCATCTCGGTATCGGTGAATCCCGGGCACACACAGGCGGTATGGATACCGGTCCCGGCTAAATCCTGACAGAACGCTCGCATCATACCTATCATGCCGTGTTTGCTGGTCACGTAGGTGTAACTGCCAGGGACCGCTTTTTCCGACAGCGTTGAACCGACAAAAAGAACGCTCGAGCCGTGCTTCATGTACGGAAGTGCAAACCGATTCAACGTGTTTGG
>Ga0209228_1000087_pt1 | contig 41072 bp, 32 predicted proteins | sample METZYME_3_150m_FD_187547 | JGI IMG/M metagenome (GOLD analysis project Ga0209228, IMG submission 187547) | Marine microbial communities from oxygen minimum zone in mesopelagic equatorial Pacific - METZYME_3_150m (SPAdes) (version 2) | ecosystem: Environmental > Aquatic > Marine > Oceanic...
TCGAAATCAACTTGGTATGATATACCCATTCCTTGAGTATACCCTAGTTCATCACCTATATAACGAAATTCATTTTCTCTATTAAAAACTTTTGCCTTTAAAGTACCATCTTCATTTAATAGAAATTCAATTTGAACATCTCCAATAATTAAAGTCTCTTCAATTCCTCCTATTGGAACTCCTATCTTACCATTAAATAAAATTTTATCACTAATCTTAGTGGATAATGTTACCCCAAATCTATCCTCTGTTTTTATATCTAAAATCTTACTTTTATCTCCTTGCAGATAATTTAAGCCTACTTTTAATGGTCCTTGATTTCCACCCAATATTTCACTAAACACATCAGATACTTTCTCATATATATTGTTTGTTAGACCCTCTATTGACACACTTACTTCATTAATAAATACGCCTTGGGACAAAAGAGATATGGCTTGAAGTTGTCTAACTTCTTGATCTATTAATTTATAATTTATCTCTGATGTTACAGTACTACTAGTGTTTGGGAAAAATATTTCAAAGTTTGGGTTATCTGGTTTTGCTAGATCACCTTTTAAATTAATCTGAACATCTGTAGGAATTTTTTTATTAAAGTTTGGGTTATCAAGAAGAAGTGCCGGATTAGATCCTCCAGGTACTTCATATAATGCTTCTATATCCATTTGAGCTTGAAGAGGATCTCCATCCCAGACTATTGTCCCTCCAGACTTCACATTGAATTTTTTATCAATAACTCCTAAATTTTTAAAATTATATATTCCTGAAGTTGTTGAAAAATCTCCGTATATATTAAACTTACCATCGGTATCAATTTCCATTAATAAATTCCCTAGACCTTTACCGCTTAAATAACTTCCATTTTCAGTGTCTATTGTAATTTCAATATCTGCATTATTGTTTATCTCTAGATCAATAGATAAATCTAGGCCTTTATTAATGATAGAAGATTCATTTATTGGTAAATTAGTTACATCATTAATGGTTTTTTTGTCAATAAATTCAATAAAAGAAAAACTCTCAATATTAAGGTTTTGAGATCTTGGAATATTTATTTTTGTTCCTTCCTGAGTTTTAGCTTCAACTTGAATAAGAAGTTCTTTTGTTAGACCTTTCAAGTCAATACTACCATCTATAAATCCAACCCCATAGTAGTATTCGTCTGAACTAAATTCTTTATTTAAAACAAATAATTTATCTGAATTAAAATTAAGATCAAGTTCCCATTCTTTAAAATCAGAATGTGATATTTTCCCTATAACATTAGCTCTTGTATTATAAAGTGGGTCGATGATATTTACATCTTCAAATTCTAACACTTGGTTATAAAGATTTAATTCACTTTCATTACCAAGGGTATAATTAACATTTAGATAAGGAACAGAAAACTTAGAATTATTTAATATTAGATTTCCATTATGTTGAATATTATCAAACTCTCCCCAAATGTTTATATTTCCAGAGGCAATTCCATCTATTTCGGAAAGGATATTTTTTCCAATATTATCAATAAATGAGAAATTAAAATCATTTAAATTTAAATCTAAATCAATGTTAGGTTTTTCATTAATAGCAATTACAGATCCACTTCCTTCTAGATTAGTTTTATCGTTTGAAAGGTTAATGTCTATAGCATATGAATTAAAATCTGTATTCCCAGAAAGGTTCATTTTTAGTTCTCCTAAGTAAATATCTTTTATTCTAACATCAGTAGTTTTAGTTTCTACAGATATATTTCTATTTATTTCATCTCTAACTATATTAACATCTATTGAAGATTTTCCATGAATTATCTGCTTATTTTTTTTAGAAAAAAAGTTGTTTAGATTAAGATCAAATATTTTTAAATTAAAGGCTAGTTTGTCAGGATTCAAGTAATTCCCTGATAAATTTATTTTATCTCCTAATAATGAGTTTATTTCATATACATTATCAATAAATCTTAATTTAAAATCATATTCTCTATTTTCTTGAATTAGCCCCTTTTGAATTTGATTATTTAAATCAGATAAGTCCTTTAGATATATTTTCTCATTAGAATCATCAATTTCTATATCCTTAAACAATACATATGCTTCAATATCAAATGAATCTAGAACTTTTAGGTTTATTTCATTATTAAAAGAAATAATTGATGGGCTATTAGAATTTATAAGGTCGGCAGAATTAATGTTCCTAGCTTCAGAATCTATTTTATAAACACCTTCATTAATATCTCCTTTGAGTTTTAAGTCAATGCCCGTTTTATTATTTATTATATTAAAATTACTTGAGATAAAGTTATTTTTTATGTTTCCTAAAAAATCAATAACCGATTTATTATCAATTATTATATTACCCTCAAACCTATCTATATTAATTCTTTCAGTTATGTTCCCATTAATTTTTAGATTAGATTTAAACTTATCTAAATCATTTTTTGACATTAAGTCTGAATTTTCATTAAAATCAGCCATGACTTGAATTTCAAAATTTCTTTTTTCTTTAAAATTAATATCTCCTAAAAACTGAATACTTTTGCTAAAATCATCATTATGATTAAGGTCAAAATTTAATTTACTTTTATTGAACTCAATTACTCCTTTAAAAAGGAGATTGTTAATGAATTCAATAGATTGGAATGATGAGTCAATACTTATAATATCTGTTAATGATGAGCTAAACTCATCAATATTTAAGTTTATTTTTAATTCATTTTGATCATTGTAATTAACTATAGCACCATCACCATTAACTTGGAAATTTTCAGAATCTATAAGAAAAGATTCTATTTGAATATCTTCCTTATTACCATTAAAATCAAAGCTAGCTTGAAATGTTTTGAAACTTTCAGGTATCTCTTGATAATCATTCAATTCATTTAAATTAATTCTTGATTCATTTAAAACTCCTTCAATATTCTTAATGTTTGAATCTTCATCTAAATCAATTTTTAAATCTCCACCTACTAAATTATCTTGTGTGATTAATTTATATCCCAAAATATTAATAGATTGATTATTAAAAATAATGTCTGATTCAAAATCTTTAATCTGTATGCTTTCATTCAGCAATCCCGACAAATCATCAACATAAAGAGAAATGGAATTATTTTCAATAGAAATATCCTGAAATTTTAAGTTAAGTTCATTAATTCTATATAATTGATTATTTAAATTAACATTTATATCAGAATTATTAATAATTAACGATTCTAAACCAATTGAATTTGATATTTGACCCAAGATCAATGAAGATTCAATATCTGAAACTTTATTATCATTGTTTGGAAAATTGCTATTAATTTTTAACCCGTCTATTATAAGCTCTTTGATTTTTGGTTCTCTTTGAAATAAAGGAAAGAAACTTGATTCAACTTTATCTAAAGAAACTATGGTATCTGATTTGAAATTAACTAGGCTAACATATTTAAGAACCATTTTTCCATTAATAGCAAAAGATGCATCAGATATATTTAAGCTAATTTCACTATTGTTTAATTCATATTCATTAATGCCTTCAATCAGTCTATCAGTTAAATAATTCTGAAATGATGTTGTTTGAATAGCAATACTTAGTGATAAAATGATAAATCCTAATATCACTGATATAACAATTAATATTTTTTTATAAACCTTAATAATAATTCTTAATTACTTTTGTAAACTATACAAAGATAACAATGTCAAAAGAAGATATCTATATTTTAGGAATTGAGTCATCCTGCGATGACACTGCTGCAGCAATACTAAAGAATGATGAAGTGCTTTCAAATTGTATTGCAAATCAAGAAATTCACAAAAAGTATGGGGGTGTTGTTCCAGAACTTGCATCAAGAGCTCATCTTTCGAATATAATCCCAGTTGTTAGTAAAGCTTTAGATGAAGCTAATATTAACCCCGAAATGTTATCAGCTATTGCATTTACAAAGGGTCCTGGATTAATTGGATCACTTTTAGTTGGAACTGAATTCTCAAAAGCTCTTGGACTTTCTCTTAACATCCCAGTTATTGGAGTTAACCATATGCAAGCTCATCTATTAGTTCATTATATAAAGTCTAATAAGAAAAGTCCTGATTTCCCTTTCCTTGGTGTAACTATATCAGGAGGACATACACAATTTGTAATAGTTGAAGATTATTTAAAGATGGAAATTATCGGTGAAACTCTAGATGATGCAATAGGAGAAGCATTTGATAAATGTGGAAAAATTATTGGTTTAGATTATCCTGCAGGACCAGAAATAGACAAATTAGCAAAAGAAGGAGATTCTGAAAAATTTGATTTCCCTATCCCTAATGTTCAAGGTTTTAACGTAAGTTATAGCGGCACAAAAACAGCTTTTATGAATTTTATAAATAATTCAAAGCTAAAGGATCCTGCTTTTATACAAAAAAATAAAATTGATATCTGCGCTTCAATTCAGAAAAATTTAATTGATAACTTAATTTTAAAAGTTAAATATATTTCAAAAGAGAAAAGCTTAAATAGAATTGTTATAGGAGGAGGAGTTTCAGCTAATAGTTTTCTTAAAGATTCTTTAGAATTAAACTCAAAAGAAAACAATTGGGAAGTTTTTATTCCACCATTATTTTATACGACTGACAATGCAGCAATGATAGGCATTGTTGGATATTTAAAATATATAAAAGGTATGTTTTCAGATTATAACACTATTGCATCACCAAGATTAGCTTTCAAATGAATTTATTTTACTCAAATTTTAACAAGTCTGATTCAGATATAATCTTAGATGAAATTGATAGTAAGCATTTATCAAAGTCATTAAGAAAAAAAGTTGGAGATATTATTAGAATTACTAATGGAAATGGTTTGGAGAGTAAAGGAAAGATAATTCGGCTTGGGAAAAATATTAAGGTAACTGTTATTAGTAGGGTAAAGCATAAAAAAAAGGATCTTTCAATCCATATAGCAATGTCACCACTAAAGAATCCATCTAGATTTGAATGGTTTGTTGAGAAATCAACTGAAATTGGAATATCAGAAATCACCCCATTAATAACTAAGTTTTCGGAAAAGAAGAAGGTTAACATAAGTAGACTAAATAAAATCATCATCAGCTCAATGAAACAGTCTAATCAATTTTATTTACCCAAGGTTAATCCAATTACTTCTTTTGACGAATTTTTAAAATTAAATAAAGACTATAAGTTGATTGCACATTTAAAAAATAATAATAGCTTTAATAATAAAAGTATTGGTAATAAAGATAAAATTGTTGTAATGATTGGTCCTGAAGGAGGTTTCTCTAAAGAAGAAATATTAAAAGCTAATAAAGAGAAAATTAAAGAAATATCATTTGGTAAAAATAGATTTAGATCTGAAACAGCAGGAGTATTTGCAGTATCAATAATAAATAATTATAAAAATTTATGAGTAAAAAATTATTTTTAACCCCACTTGTTATATTAGGTTATATCTTTTTTATTCTTGGAATTAGATGGCTTATAGTTGATGAACCTTGGATGTTAGACAAGGTGGCAAATGAAGAAAGACTTGGAATGACATTTGAAAAATTATTTAGCGAAGAAATAAACGAATCACTTCCTGGATACTTAAAACAGATATATCGTTTTTTTGGATTATGGGTATCAGTAATCGGTTTATTTATAATTTCATTTTCTAAACCGAGATTTATGGATAATAAGGGTATGAGAAAAACCCTACTTTTTTGTGTTGGTTTTACAATCTATTCAGCACTAATACTAGCATACAAGTTTATTCCTAGTTCTCCTTTTATATACCTTGGATGGGGAAGTGTTATTTTACACTTAATTTCTGTTTGGAACTATAGAAAATTAATCTAATATTTATTTTGATCGAACTTTAGGTAATTATTTTGGGATTTAATAGCTTCAGTAAATTCCTTCTTTAGCTTAGAAACTAGCTCTTTTACAGAAGGATTATCATTAATAGATGACACACCATGACCTGCTGACCATACTGTCTTCCATGCTTTAGCTTCTGCTTTAGCAAAATCATCTCCAAAATCCATTTTCTTAGATCCTTTCCAAAATTCTTCTGTTATACCCATAGCTTCAAGACTAGGTCTTAAAAAGTTTCCATGAACTCCAGATACACATGCAGTATAAACAATATCTTCAGCTGTCGAGTTAATTATCATTTTCTTGTAGTCTTCATCTGCCCTACTTTCTTTAGTATTTATAAATCTAGTACCCATATAAGCAATGTCAGCTCCCATCTGAAGTGCACTAGCAATATCTCTTCCGTTTGAAATACAACCAGAGAGTATTATTTTTTTAGAATAAAAGCTTTTTATTAAAGCAATTAATGACATTGGATTTTTAAGTCCAGCATGACCTCCTGCTCCAGCTGTAACTAAAATTAAACCATCTACCTCTACCTCAGCTGCTTTCTCAGCATGTCTTTTTTTAATTATATCGTGATATACAATCCCACCATAACTATGAACAGTGTCGACTAATTGAGATACTGCACCTAATGAAGTTATAACTAATGGAACTTTATGTTTAACACATACCTCAAGATCAGCTTGAACCCTAATGTTTGTTGGATGCACAATTATGTTAACACCAAATGGGGCAGCTTTTTTACCTGTTTTCTGTTCAAATTCATCTAATTCAGTTTTTATTTGAATTACCCATTCTTCAAAACCTTCTGTAGATCTTTGGTTTAATGAAGGAAATGTCCCTACAATACCATTTTTACAACATTCAATAACTAGTTTAGGACCTGATATTAAAAATAGTGGAGCAGCAATAACAGGCATATTCAATTTCTCTATATAATTTTCTTCCATTCTTTATCTACATTTACAAGACCATTCAAAATAAAACTCTGAAACTATATCACCTAACTCATCAATACCTTTAGCTTTTAGCCAAGCTTTATGTGTATTATTTTGTTTAGTTAAATTAATTAATTCTTTTGCATTTTCACCTTCATCACAAATAAACTTTATTTTACCTACAGCTTTTTTGTGAAAATTTGATTTATTACCCACTAATAACATTGATATATTAGTTTTTGACTCTTCAATACATTTAGTTAAAAGCATCCCTGTAGTTAACTCAGCAGCCATACCTTGAACAGCCCAAAACATAGATCTATATGGATTTTGGTTTATCCATCTAAATCTAACTTTTACTTCACATTTAGCATCATTAATTGCTGTAACTCTAACACCTGTTAACCAAGCTGCTGGAAGGTTAAAAAGCAAGAATCTATTTATGCGATTAGGGTTATATTTCATTTTATTCACTTAAAACACTGAATCCAATATGAATGTTTCCAGTTTCTTTATCTACATATAATTCTCTATCCTCTTGTGTACCATGACATGTGTCTATTGAACAAAAGAGAGATCCTCCAGCTAACCTTACCTGATCTGAATTTATAGGTTCTGTTATGTCCCAAACATTTCCTATTATGTTTACTTCTTCAACAGGAGATATAGGATACTTGTTATCTGAAACAATTAAGCGTTCATCAGAAGAAACCAATTTCCAATATTGTTCGTAAGTTGGAAGACTAACATCAGCCCATTTACAATATTCAACAGCATCCTTATAGCTGACTTGTGTAACTGGCAGGCTATCTATTGAAAGATTATCGCCATCAGGTCTTAACCATGTTGCTCCATCAACAATTTTATAATCATAAACGTTTAATTGTACTATTGACCATCCATATCTTTCTGCATCAGTTTCATAACCTGTAGCATTAATAAACTCTTTAAACTGTTTAACAGTGACAGGATTTAAGCTTTTTTCCTCAACATTAGAACAAAAGGTTAAAAAAAGTAAAGAAAGTAGGTAAATTTTTTTCATTAAATATTAAAGTTAAAAATATTTATTCTAAACGTCTATTTTAAGGTTTAATCATAAATAAAGCTTCTATCCAATTCTTCAGAATCTTTGTATTTTATTCTCATCTCCTTTAATTCAGTTGTTAGCTTCTTAACAACATCTTGATAATCTGGATTATTATATACATTATTCATCTCATTAGGATCATTTATACGATCGTATAATTCCCACTCATCTACATCATAATAAAAGTGAGATAGCTTAAATTCTTTATTTACAATTCCATAATGTCTTTTAGCCATGTGAACTGATGGGTATTCATAATAATGATAATAAACTGCATCTCTATCCCACTTTTTATTATCACCTTTTAGTAATGGGATTAGGCTTTCACCTTGCATGTCTTCTGGAGCTTCAATCATAGCTGCCTCTAAAAAGGTTTGAGCAAAATCTAAATTTTGAACCATTTCTGCATTTGTTGTCCCTGGTTTTATCTTATTGGGCCAACTAATCATCAATGGTGTTTTAAAAGATTCATCATAAATAAATCTCTTATCAAACCACCCATGCTCACCAAGATAAAATCCTTGATCTGATGTGTAAACAACAATTGTATTTTCATCTAATCCTGTTTCTTCCAAATAATCTAAAACTCTACCTACATTATCATCAACTGACGATATAGTTGCTAAATAGTCCTGCATATATCTCTGAAATTTCCATTTCATTTTTTCTTTATCATTCATATTTGGCCAATTGGTTTTAAAATCTTCACTTATCTTATCTAGAGTAACATCATATTTTTTCTTTTGTTCTTCATTAGCTCTGTTATACCTATTATTGAAAGAATTAGAAGTTGGTTCAAAAAAAGTTCCATCACCCCTAGCGTAAAGAATTTCAGGCTCAACCTTCCCCATTTTTTCAAAAGTTGATGGTCTAACTTTGCTGTCCTGCATATATTGCATATGAGTTAAAATATTCATTTCTGCTGTTTTTGCTGCAGTTCCTCTCCCTGAATAATCATCATATAAATTTTCAGGCTCAGGGAATTCCCTCTCATAAAACTCAGCAAATTTTTCTGGACTTGGCCACCATGCTCTGTGGGGAGCTTTATGTAGATAAAACGTCAAAAACGGTTTGTTTTTATCTCTTTTTGTTTTAAACCAGTTTAGAGTTAAGTCAGTAATCACATCAGTTACATATCCAGTTATTATAGTGTCTTTATCCTTTCCTAAAAATCTTGGATTTATATAGTCACCCTGTCCGGGGAGTATTAAAAAATTATCTACTCCTTTTGGGTTGTTTCCAAAATGGAGTTTACCAAACATTGCTGTTTGATAACCAGCTTTTTGAAATAGTTGTGGGAAAGTCATCTGTGAATCATCAAATTTCGCTATGTTATCTATTTTCCCATTAATGTGACTATGTTTTCCAGTAAGTATAACTGCTCTGGAAGGAGCACATATTGAATTCGTTACAGATGCATTTGTAAATAACATCCCTTCATCAGCTATTCTATCAATGTTAGGAGTTTGAATCAACCTGCCATCATATGCGCTTATTGCTTGATAAGCATGATCATCAGACATGATAAATAATATATTCGGTTTTGTCTTGGTATCTATATCACTAGTACATCCTAAAATAAAAAAGGCAATAAACAATAATTTTAAGGGATAATATTTCATTATTTTAGTTTTTAAAGTTAGGGTTTATTGAAACTTTATTTGCATTTGTTTCATTCTTTAAATTGTTTAATTTATTTAATAAAATTTGCTTTTTCTCCTCAAATAATAAAGATAAATCATTTATTTCCCCTGGATCTTCTTTTAAATTAAATAATTCAGCATTATTAGATTCATAATGAAAAACTAGTTTCCAATCCCCAGATCTAATCGCTGATCCTGGTTTCCATAGACTCCCATGATAATGAGGAAAATGCCAAAAAATATCTTCTCTATCAATCTCAGATTGCCCATTTAGGATTGGTGCTAAGCTAATACCATCAATATCTATATTATTTTTAATTCCAGCGAAGTCTAGTATAGTTGGAAATAAATCATAAGAGGCTGTTATATCATTAACTATTATATTATCTGTATTCCCTGGCGATTTAATTAACTGCGGAATCCTTATTCCTCCTTCATAAAGCCATCCTTTACCAGCTCTTAAAGGATAAACTGAAGTTGGCGCAATCTTCTTTAGAGTTGATAGCCCACCATTATCAGATGTAAATATTATAAGTGAATTTTCATACAAATCACTATCCTTAAGACTTTTAATAAGTTTTCCAACATTTTCATCCACAGCATAAACCATTGATGCGTATTCTGGATTGGTATGATTTAATCTTGTAATTGCATCTCCTTCACTTTTTGTTCTAACTTCATTATTATCCATTTCAGATAATTTTTTACTGAAATAATCTATATGTTTCTCATTAGCCTGAATGGGAGTGTGGACATTGTAAAATGATAGAAACATAGCAAATGGCTCATTTTTATTATGACTTTTAATTAATTTGATAGATTCATCTGTTAGTCTGTCTGTAAGATATTCTCCTTTAGGACCATCATTTAATTTTGGATTTTTATATGGTGAGTAATAACCTCCCATTGGACTCCCCTTTTCAAAACCTCCAATGTTTACATCAAAACCATTATCCTCTGGATAATATCCCTCAGATCCTAAATGCCATTTTCCTACATAGAATGTATTATATCCAGATTCTTTTAATTTTTCAGAAATTGTGATTTCTTCTAATGGTAAATTATGAAGGTCTTTTGGCCCAAGAAGAGCTCTATTTTGTGGGTCAAGACCTGGAATCCAATCTGTTATATTTACTCTTGCAGGATGTTTTCCAGTCATAATTGAAGCTCTTGTAGGAGAACAAACTGGACTTGCAGAATATGCATTTGTAAATTGAAAGCTTTCTTTAGATAACTTATCAATGTTAGGAGTTTCATAAAATGTGCTACCAGAGTATCCTAGATCATTCCATCCTAAGTCATCAACTAATATAAAAATCACATTAGGCCTTGAGTTATTTGAATTACATCCCAATACAATTGAAAAAACAAAAAGAAATTTAAAAAGTTGTTTCATTCTATGATTTATTCAATATATTTCTTTAAAAACCAAGCTTTATAAGTTGAATATAAATAAAATTTGCTTTCAGCATAAGTCATTATGAGAAAAATACTAATCTTACTATTTATAAGCTTATTTATCTCTTGTCAAACTATTGAGAATAAAAATGAAAATCCAAATATTGTTTTAATTGTAGTAGATGACTTAGGATGGACTGATGTATCCTATATGGGCTCTAAATATTATGAAACTCCTAACATTGATAAGCTTTCTAGGAGCGGAATGACATTTTATAATGGATATGCATCTGCTGCAAATTGTGCTCCTAGTAGGGCAACAATGCTTTCAGGAAGATATCATACTAGCCATGGTATTTACACAGTTGGTAATTCAGATAGAGGAAATAAAAAAACCAGAAAAATAATTCCAACAAAAAATAATACTATCCTAGATCTAAAATATTTTTTAATTCCCGAAATGCTTAAGAATGAAGGATATGTTACAGGACATTTTGGAAAATGGCACTTGGGTCCAGAAGGGTTTTTTCCAGAGGATAATGGTTTTGATATAAACGTTGGGGGTAATAAAAGCGGAGGATCTGGAGGATACTTTTCTCCATATGTAAATCCAAATCTAGATGATGGTCCTAAAGGTGAATACCTAACTGACAGGATAGGAAATGAGGCTGTTAACTTTATTAACAAATACCAAAATGAAAAATTTTTTGCATATGTTCCATTCTATTCTGTACATACTCCAATTCAATCAAAAAAGGAATATCAAGAAAAATATTTAAATAAAGGTGGTGATGAAAATCATAATCGTGCTGATTATGCTGGTATGATTGAGTCACTTGATGAAAACATAGGTAGAATTTTAAATAAAATTGAAGAATTAAATCTATCAGAAAATACTCTTATTATTTTTACTTCTGACAATGGAGGAATAAGAGCAATCTCTAATCAATTTCCACTAAAAGCCGGAAAGGGTTCATACTATGAAGGAGGTATTAAAGTACCTTTAATTTTTTCCTGGAAAGGTAAAATAAAAGAAGAAAGCGAATCATATGAAAGAGTTAGTAATATTGATTTTTTCCCAACAATAAAAAAAATAATAGGACATAAAAATAAAACCTTACAACTAGATGGAGTTGATCTAAACCCAATTTTCAAAGGTAGATCAATTAAAGGAAGATCTTTATTTTTCCATTTTCCTATTTATTTACAGGCTTATAATGTCCATCTTGATAATGGGAGCGATCCAATATTTAGAACAAGACCTGGATCAGTAATAATTAAAGATGACTGGAAATTACATCATTACTTTGAAAATGATAGAATAGAACTTTATAACATTAAAGAAGACATTTCAGAATCTAATGATTTGAGCATCATTAATCCTAAAAAAACAAAAGAGCTTTTTGATGACTTGAATGAATGGAGAAAAACTAATAATGCTCCAATGCCATTAGAAAAAAACCCTGATTATAATCAAAGGTTTGTAGATAGTATAAATTTTCTTATCATTAACAAAAAAATTGCTGGAAGAATAAATAACTAATAATATTCAAATATGACTTCTAAATTAATTAAACAACTTTGTCTTATTTTTTTTATTTCACTTTTTTTAGGGTGCAAATCAGAAAAAAACTATTCAAGTAAAAATCCAAACATTATAATCATATATACTGATGATTTAGGTTATGGAGATGTAAGTGCTTATAATAAAGGAACTTTAAACACTCCAAATATTGATAAATTAGCAAATGAAGGAATAAGATTTAACAATGGATATGCTTCTTCAGCAACTTGCAGCCCTAGTAGGTATGCTCTTCTAACTGGGACTTATCCCTGGAGAAAAAGTGGGCTTAGAGTAATTACTGGAGGATCATTAGCTATTGATACAACAGAAATGACTATTCCTAAAGTTTTAAAAACTCAAGGTTATCATACAGGGATTGTTGGAAAGTGGCATCTTGGCTTAGGATCTGGAGATGGAGTTGCAGGATCAGGTATAATAGATTATAATTCTTATATATCTCCTGGACCCAATCAAGTAGGGTTTGATTATTCTCATATAATGCCTGATACGCAGGATCGAGTTCCAACTGTTTATATAGAAAATGGTAATGTCGTTAACCTGGATTCAGATGACCCTATAGAGGTCAATTTTTTTCACCAAAATAAACATGATGATTATGGTCTCCCAACTGGATTAAAAAATCCTGAACTAACAACTATGAAATGGCATCATGGACATAATGGATCCATCGTTAATGGTGTTCCAAGAATTGGATATATGAAAGGAGGAGAGAAAGCCTTATGGAGTGATATTGATATGGCAGATCATTTTTTAATAAAAGCTCAGGAATATATTAAAGAAAATAAAGACAACCCTTTCTTTCTTTTCTATACTCTTCAACAACCTCATGTTCCAAGAACACCACACCCAAGATTTGAAGGTCTCTCTGGAATGGGACCAAGAGGAGATGTTATTATTGAAGCAGATTGGTGCATAGGAGAATTATACAAAACTCTCGAAACAGAGGGAATTTTAGAGAATACATTAATAATTTTTTCTAGTGATAATGGACCTGTTCTAAATGATGGCTATTATGATGATGCTGTCGAAAAACTTGGAGATCATACTCCTTCTGGTGGATTAAGAGGTGGTAAATATAGCCTTTTTGAAGCTGGAACTAAAGTTCCATTTATTACTTATTGGAAAGGAAAAATAAATCCAGGGATTTCAGATGAGTTGATATCACAAATAGATCTTTTTAATTCAATATCTAAAATAGCTGGGGCAGAATATAAGTCAAAAGATGGTCTAGATTTTTCTAACCTAATTTTAAATAATAAAGGAAATGGTAGAGAGGAACTAATTCTTGAGGCTTCTACCAGAACTGCATATAGAAAAGGAGATTGGGTGATGATCCCACCTTATAAGGGACCTGAAATTTCAAAATATGTAAATATAGAATTGGGAAATTCAATGGATTTTAAACTATATAATCTAAAAGATGATCCTTCACAAAAAGTTGACCTTTCAAAGAAAGAACCTGAGAAATTAAGGGAAATGATTACAAGTTTTGTGGAAATCAGAGGAAGAAACTTTTCAAATATTGAGAATCTAGTGTTAGATTAAATCCATATTTCTTTACTAGTTTTCTAAAGCAGGTATTTTAAATTTATCAATATTAGCTGTAGTATGTGCTTCTCTCAATAAATTTTCCATTTTTATTACAATCTCAGGATAATCAGAAGCTAAATCATTTAATTCTTGTGGATCATCATTAAGGTTATATAGCTGAAGTTTTGAAGGCCCTTTAAACAAATTCTTCTTTATCCCTTTCCATTGATCTACCCTGATAGCTTGTTGACCTCCATAAGCAGGGAATTCCCAATAAAGATATTCATGTTTCTCTTGATTTTCTCCTACAAGTGTTGGATAGTAACTAATACCATCAATAGCATAAGGGAGACTTTCACTAATTATATCAGATACAGTTGCAAAATAATCATAAAAAGTGCTTGGGTGGTCTGATTTTGACCCAGGTTTAATTCGTTTAGGCCATGTTGCTATTGTCGGCACCCTTATTCCCCCCTCATTAACATTGCCTTTAAGAGTATTTTTTGAGTTAATAAAAGGTCTTGCACTATTAAAAAATTTAGTGTCTACATGCTCTACATGTGTTGGGCCATTATCACTTGAGAAGATTATAAATGTATTTTCATACTCTCCAATTTCTTTTAACTTTTCAACTATTTCTCCAACCTGTTGATCTAAATAAGAAATCATAGCAGCATAAGTTGCTTTAGGATATTGATTAGGATAATAACCTGAACCTCCAATATAAGGTTCTTCTTCTCCAAACTTTTCACGGTAATAATCTACCCAGTTTTCAGGAGCTTGAAGTGGTAGATGTGGAATAGGAGAAGCATAATAAAGAAAAAAATTATTTTCTTTATTTCTATCTAAAAAACTTAATGCCTCATTATGCATTAAGGTTGGAGCATAATCATTTTGATTATATGCTTTATAACTTTCTTGAGTGTATGGATCAAGTCCTTCTTTAAGTTTACCCTTATTAACTATTTTATTGTCTAGAATATCTCTTTCTTTATTTCTCCATAAATGACTTGGATATAAAGTATGAGCTTGTCTTTGGCAATTATAACCATAAAAAAAGTCAAAACCTTTATTGTTTGGAATGCTATTCGTATTTGGTGCACCTAGGCCCCATTTTCCTACCATTCCTGTTTTATAACCTTTAGATTGTAAAAGTTTTGCTACAGTAACTATTGAGTCTGGCAGAGGACGCTGTCCTTCAAGTTCTGGATTATCAAACATAGCTTGAAAACTCCATACATCTCCTCTTTCTCTCCACTCATCATTACCTCTTATAGGGTTGTTACCTGAGTGAAGACCTGTTAATAATACTGCACGTGCTGGTGCACAAACAGGTGACCCAGTATAATGGTTTGTTAGTATCATTCCTTCTTTTGCTAACTGATCTATATTGGGAGTCTTTATAACTTCCTGGCCAAAAACACCTAATTCTCCATATCCTAGATCATCAGCCAAAATAAAAACAAAATTGGGTGATTCACTTGTTTTTTCTTTTGGTGAACATGAAAACAAAAAAGAGAAGAGAATGATAAAAATTAATAATCTATTTCCCATAATGCTAAAATAATAAAACCTCAACTAAAAGTTGAGGCTAAAATGGTGATCGCGACAGGATTCGAACCTGTGACCGTCTGGTTAGAAACCAGATGCTCTATCCAGCTGAGCTACGCGACCTTGTGCGGAGAGACTGGGATTCGAACCCAGGCAACGCTTACGCGTTGACAGATTAGCAATCTGCTCCATTACCACTCTGGCACCTCTCCAAAAAGTTTTACAAATTTAGATAAAAAAATGACCTTTAGTATATAAATTATTGATCAAGTTGATCAAGTAAATTTTTCATCTCCATATACCCTTGGTTATCTCCTAAAGTACCGAAGATATTCATAAGAGTTCTTACACCTTCTATATTCTGATTAAGGTCTATTAGCTGTTTCAAGATTGGCACACATTGTAGATAAAGGTTCTCTCTTAATTCTTTTAATTCATCATATCTAACATTATCAGATCTAGATGTTCCTAAAGAATTCATTTCTTCTATAATGGAGGCTTCCCCATCAAGAATTAAAGCAACAAGATTAAGGTAACTATTTTCAGAAGTTGGATCTAATTCAATTGACTTGTTATAATATTCAATAGCAACATCTTTTTCCCCCAAATCAGCTGAAACAACACCCAAATTATAGTATAATATTGGATTAGATGGATCTAATTCAATAGCTTCTGACATTGCCGATTTAAATCCTTCTTTATCACCAAGTTCAAAATATATATTTGCAGTGGTAATTATAAGCCCAACATCATCTGGATTAGCTTGTCTAGCACTTTTAATTGCATCTAAAGCTTTATCTTTCTGTCCTAACCTGTTGTAAATCAATGCAATATTTTTGACAATTTCAGGATATTTAGATTCAGTATCTTCTTCTCTAGGATCTTGATAATCTTTTGATTTTTGTAGTAAATTAAATTCTGATTCACTACCAATTTCTATTTCATTACCAGAAGAAACTTCAGTTATGAAATATTTAGTTTCAATACCCTCATAATTAATATCTATCAAAATCTTATAATAAATTAAGGCTTGTTCATAATCATCAGCATTAACAGAACTAGAAGCAGCATAGTAAAGATATAGTTGATTGTTTTCAGGATTTAATTTATAAGCACCATATAGTTTTTTTGCTGAAGAAAGAAAAGCTTCATTTTCTTGATCCCCAATTGCACTTGTTATAATTGCATTTTCAAGTTTAGCAATCTCAGCATCTAACAAGGGATTAGTCCCTCCTAAATTCTTAGCCATCTCGAAAGAGTTAACTGCTTTATCAAAATCTTCTGTGTTCGTGTAAATCATTCCATACAAAAACATCGCACGTGCTTTTGTTTTATCATCAGATGCTTGAATCAAGTCGTTTGTAGTTTCAAGAATATCTATAGCTGAAGCATACTCTCCTTTTTCGATAAACCTATTTGCACTTCTTAACTCCTTTTTTTGACCATAGCTAAAAGAAACTAGCGCAAAACATAAAAAAATAATTCTTTTTGTCATAATCATCTATTTTACTGTATCCCCTTCAAACTCAATATCTTCAATATCTTCAATGTCCTCTTCATCTTTCATTACCTTAGCAACTGCTGCTATACTATCACCTTCTTTAATACTAATAGCTTTAACACCCTGTGTTGCCCTTCCCATAACTCTAAGATCTTCTACTTGCATCCTAATTGCTATTCCAGATTTATTGATTATCATTAAATCATCGTTATCGGAAACACTTTTTATTGTTACTAATTTACCAGTTTTTTCTGTAATTGAAATAGTTTTCACTCCTTTACCTCCCCTATTTGTTAATCTGTAATTTTCTAAGCTTGATCTTTTACCATAACCATTCTCTGAAACAACAAGAATATTTTCATCCATATCTTTTACAGATACCATACCTATAACCTCGTCAGATTTATCTTTTAGCCTTATACCTCTAACCCCAGAAGCATTTCTTCCCATTGGTCTTGTCTTACTCTCTTCAAACCTAATAGCTTTACCAGATTTAACAGCTAACATAATCTGACTGGAACCATTAGTTAATTTAGCTTCAAGCAGTTCATCTTCATCTCTAATAGTTATCGCATTAATACCATTAGACCTAGGTCTTGAATATTGTTCTAAAGAAGTTTTCTTTACCTGACCCTTTTTTGTTGCCATTATTACAAAATGGCTGTTTATATAATCTTCATCCTTAAGATCCTGGGTGCAAATAAATGCTTTAACCTTATCATCTTGCTCAATATTAATTAAGTTTTGGATCGCCCTTCCTTTAGAGTTTTTAGATCCTTCTGGAATTTCATAAACCCTCATCCAGAAGCATTTCCCTTTTTGGGTAAAAAATAACATATATTGATGGTTTGTGCCTACAAATAAATCTTCTAAGAAGTCTTCATCCCTTGTTTTTGTAGCTTTTTGACCAACACCTCCTCTGTGTTGAGTTCTATACTCCGTTAATGGAGTTCTTTTAATATAGCCTGCATGAGAAATAGTAATTACAACCTTTTCATCTGGTATAATATCTTCAATTCTAAAATCACCACCAGCATACTCAATAATAGATCTTCTTTCATCCCCATATTTTTCTTTGATTTCTATTAGTTCATTTTTAATCACGTCCATTCTCATAGATTTACTATCTAATAACTTTTTATATCCTGCAATTGTTTTTATGAGTTCGTCATATTCTTCTCTAAGCTTCTCTTGTTCTAACCCGGTTAACTGTCTTAACCTCATTTCTATAATAGCTTTAGCTTGAATCTCAGATAATTTATATTTCTTTTCAAGCTTTTGTCTTGCTTCATCAGCATTTGAACATTTTTTTATTAGGTCTATAACATTATCTATATTATCTGAAGCAATAATTAATCCCTCAAGTATATGAGCTCTTTGTTCCGCTTTTTTAAGTTCAAAGTTTATTCTTCTTACAACTACCTCATGACGATGATCTACAAAATGGCGGATTAGTTGTCTTAAGTTTAATAACTCTGGGCGACCATTTACTAATGCTACATTGTTGATGCTAAAAGATGATTGTAGTTGTGTAAACTTGTAGAGTTTATTTAAAACAATATTTGGGATAGCATCCCTTTTAAGAACATATACAATTCTCATTCCTTTCCTATCAGATTCATCTCTAATAGTAGAAATTCCTTCAATTTTCCCATCATTTATCAAATCAGCCGTTTTTCTAATCATATCAGCCTTATTAACCATATAAGGTATTTCAGATACTATAATACATTCTCTTTCTTTTACATTTTCAATTATTGCTTTACCCCTTAAAACAACCCTACCCTTACCTGTTAAAAATGCTTCTCTCACACCATCATATCCATATATTGTTCCTCCAGTAGCAAAATCAGGTGCTTTAATAATTTGAATTAATTCTTCAATATCAATTTTACTGTTTTCAATATAACTTATTGTACCATCTATTACCTCAGATAAGTTATGAGGTGCCATATTTGTTGCCATACCAACAGCTATTCCAGAAGATCCATTTATTAACAAATTAGGTACCCTAGTTGGTAAAACTGTGGGTTCCATTATTGTATCATCAAAATTTAACTTAAAATCAACTGTTTCTTTATCTATATCTGATAAAAGCTCTTCCGATATTTTTTTCATCCTAGCTTCAGTATATCTCATAGCAGCAGGGCTATCACCATCAACTGAACCAAAGTTCCCTTGTCCATCTACTAGCAAATATCTTAAACTCCACTCCTGAGCCATCCTTACCATTGTATCATAAACTGAGCTATCTCCATGGGGATGATATTTACCCATAACATCACCAACTATTCTAGCAGATTTTTTGTACGAAGAGTTAGATCTAACTCCCATCTCGTTCATACCAAAAAGTACTCTTCTATGTACAGGTTTTAAACCATCTCTAACATCTGGTAGAGCTCTAGAGACAATAACTGACATTGCGTAATCAATGTAAGCTGACTCCATCTCATCTTCTATCTTAATAGGAATTAATTTTTCTTCTTCTGGCATAATTCGTGAATAGCTAAAATAATTAATCCATACCAAAAGTTACCGCTATTATTCTCTTAAAAAGAAGAATTTATTAACATTGATTAGTGAAAAAGTTTATTCAATTTATTATTGACATGAAACATCTTTTTCTTTGTTTATTTGTATTATTGATATACTTTAGACAAAAAAATATTTGATAAATGGATGATAATTTTTCATCAAGAGTTAAAGATGTTATTTCTTACAGTAAAGAGGAAGCTCTTAGATTAGGCCATAAACAAATTGGCACAGAGCATCTTCTATTAGGTATGTTAAGAGATGGAGGTGGTAAAGCAATTTCTATCTTAAACTCTATTGATGTTAACTTAGATGAATTAAGAAAAAAAATAGAGTTGTTAAATCCAGCAATAATAGACAGTTCTGAGCTTAAACTAAATGAAAAGAAAAATTTACATCTTACACGTCAAGCAGAGAGAGCACTAAAAACTACTTTTTTAGAAGCTAAATTGTTTCAAAACAATTCAATCAATACTGCTCATCTTCTTCTTTGCATTCTTAGAAATGATAATGATCCTATTACAAAAATTTTGGGGAAAATGAATATTAGTTATGATAGTGTCAAAGAGCAGTTTAAATTAATGGCTGACGACACTAGTTCAAATGACATAATTGAATATCCTACTTCTTCTACTTTTCCAGATGAGAAAGATAGTCCAGATGACTTTTCTAAAGATGCAGAAGCATCTTCTTCAAAAGAGACAAAAACAAAAATTAAAACAAAAACTCCTGTACTTGATAATTTTGGTAGAGATATAACATCACTTGCAGAACAAGATAAGCTCGACCCTGTTGTAGGGAGAGAAAAGGAAATTCAAAGAGTATCTCAAATCCTAAGTAGAAGGAAGAAAAACAATCCTTTACTAATAGGGGAACCAGGAGTTGGTAAATCAGCCATTGCTGAGGGATTAGCCCTTAGGATTATTCAAAAAAAGGTTTCAAGAATTCTTTATGGAAAAAGAGTAGTTACTCTTGATCTTGCTAGCCTTGTTGCAGGAACAAAATACAGAGGTCAATTTGAAGAAAGAATGAAAGCTGTAATGAATGAACTTGAAAAAAACAGAAATATTATACTTTTCATAGACGAAATACATACGATTGTTGGTGCAGGTGGAGCTACAGGTAGCCTTGATGCTTCAAATATGTTCAAACCCGCTCTAGCTCGTGGAGAAATTCAATGTATTGGTGCTACAACTTTAAATGAGTATAGTCAATACATAGAAAAAGATGGGGCTTTAGAAAGAAGGTTTCAAAAAATATTAATTGAAGAGACTACAAAAGAAGAAACAATTGAAATCCTTAAAAACATTAAAGATAGATATGAGTCACATCATAATGTTAATTATACCGATGAAGCACTAGTTGCATGTGTTGAATTAAGTCTAAGATATATTACTGATAGGTATTTACCTGACAAAGCAATCGATGCACTTGATGAAGCAGGATCAAGAGCTCATATAAACAACATGGATGTACCGGAGGATGTCATTCTATTAGAGAAACAATTAGAAAATATCAGAGAACTCAAAAACTCAGTAGTTAAAAAGCAAAAATATGAAGAGGCTGCTAAACTTAGGGATGATGAAAAAAGAATTGAGAAAAAGTTAATAGAAGCCCAAGAAAAATGGCATGAAGAATCTAAATTAAATAGAGTAACAGTAGATGAAGATCAAATCGGAGATGTGATTTCCATGATGACAAATATTCCAGTGTCAAAAATTATCAAATCAGATAGAAATAAACTTTCAAAATTAGAAAACAGTATAAAGAAAAGAATAATAGGTCAAAATGAAGCAATTTCTAAAATAGTAAAATCCATTCAAAGAAACAGAGCTGGCCTTAACTCTCCTAATAAACCTATAGGTTCATTTATATTTCTTGGCCAAACAGGAGTTGGGAAAACACAGTTAGCAAAAGTTTTAGCTTCAGAGATATTTGAATCTGAAGAAAACTTAGTTCGAATTGATATGAGTGAGTATATGGAAAAATTCTCTGTATCAAGATTAATAGGAGCTCCTCCAGGATATATAGGTTATGAAGAGGGTGGGCAATTAACTGAAAAAGTTAAAAGAAGACCCTATTCTGTTATTTTATTTGATGAGATAGAAAAAGGACATCCAGATATATATGGTATGCTTCTTCAAATTCTAGATGATGGATTCTTGACTGACAGTGTTGGAAGAAAAATTAATTTCCAGAATACAATAATTATAATGACTTCTAACCTTGGTGGTAAGCAAATCAGTGAATTTGGTTTAGGAGTAGGTTTTGAAACAAAGTCAACAAAAAATCAAGCTTCAGATATTGAGAAAAAAGTTATTAAAAAAGCTTTAAAAAATACTTTCTCTCCTGAGTTTCTTAACAGAGTAGACGAGTGTGTAATTTTTAATTCCCTTACTATAGAAGATATTAATAAGATTGTTGATATTGAATTATCGAGCTTAATTGAAAGAGTTAATAAACTTAGTTATAGTCTCACTATATCAAAAAAAGCTAAAGACTTTATTTGCGAAAAAGGTTTTGATGAAAAACATGGAGCTCGACCTTTAAATAGAATGATTCAAAAATATATTGAAGATCTTATTGCAAAAAATCTAGTATCAAACAAAATCAAAACTGGAGATAATTTACTTGTAGATTACAAATCAAATTCAAATGAATTAAATTTGCTGATCAATAAAAAAGAAAAAGCTTCTTGAAAGTAATTAAATTCGGTGGAAGTTCAGTTGCCACTTCAAGTTCGTTAAAAAAAGTCTTCTCAATAATTGAAAATGAGAAAGATAGTATTTTTGTTGTAGTCTCAGCTTTAGGAGGCATTACAGATATACTTCAAAAATTCTTAAATTCCAAAGGGAAAAATTCAACTGATTTTCTAAAACAAATCGAAGAAAGACACTTGGAAGTTATTCATGGACTTTCAAAAATTGAAAATCAAAGTCCTTTACTAAGTTTTCTTAAACAACAACTAAATGAATTAGAAACAATTTTAGAAGCAGTATCTACTATTGATGAGATAACTAAAAAAACAATCTCTACGGTTTTGAGCTTTGGAGAAATTTTATCAAGTAAACTAATTTATGAAATATTAAAAGAGAGAGGTAATGATATTTCATATGTTGACTCCAGAAAAATTATTTTTACAAAATATCATAATGATAATGAAATTGTTGATGAAGAAAAGACAGGTATTGCAGTTTCAAATAATTTAGATCTAATTGAAACAAAAATAATTCTAATGCCTGGTTTTATTGCAACTGATTGTAATAGTGAAATCTCTAATTTAGGTAGAGGAGGATCTGACTATACGGCTTCAATTATTGCAAATTATACAAATTCTAAAGTTCTAGAAATATGGACTGATGTTAGCGGAGTTTTTTCAGCTAACCCAAAAATAGTTAAAAACTCTAGGCCAATAGAATCTTTATCATACAAAGAAGCTATGGAACTATCTTTCTTTGGAGCAAAAGTTCTTTATTTCCCATCACTTCAACCATTAATTGAGAAAAATATTCCAGCATATATTAAAAACACATTTGATCCAAATGCAATTGGCACATGTATTTCTAATTCGACTAAATCTGAAAAAGAAAATACGGTTAAGGGAATCAGTCATATTGAGAATATATCTCTAATTAACTTTGAGGGTTCTGGAATGGTTGGTGTTCCAGGTTTTTCAAAAAGATTTTTTGAAGCTCTCTCACAAAAAGGAGTAAATGTTATAATGATAACTCAAGCATCTTCTGAATTCTCTATATGTATAGCTGTTAATGAATCTGATGCTAATACTGCAAAAAATCTTATTGATAAAGAATTTGAATATGAAATATCTCAAAATAAAATAAATGAATGTCAAATTGAAAATTCTTTATCAAATATTGCTATAGTTGGAGATAATATGAAAAGTAAAAAAGGTGTTAGCGGAAAATTATTTAGCACTTTAGGGAATAATAATATCAATATAAGAGCAATTGCTCAAGGTGCATCAGAAAGAAATATATCAATAATAATAGATGAGAAAGACAACATAAAGGCTTTAAATTCATTACATGAAGCATTCTTTGAGAATAATTGTAAAAATGTACATCTTTTTATAACAGGCGTAGGGAATGTTGGATCGAATTTAATTAAACAAATCTTTGATCAAAAAAAATCACTAGAAGAAAATTTAAGACTCAAATTGAAAGTTATGGGGTTGTCTAATTCAAAGAAAATGATCCTTAGTGATACTGAAATAGATCTTAATGATTGGAAGTCAAAATTAGATTCAAGTGATCTTAGCTCTAATAATGATCAGTTTTTAAATTTTTCAATAAATCAAAATCTAAGGAATAGTATTTTTATTGATAATACAGCAAATGCAGATGTAGCTATTAATTATAATAATTTTTTAAAAAATGGAATAGGTGTTGTCACTTGTAATAAAATTGCATGTTCTGATAATTTAGAAAAATATCTTGAACTAAAATCATTATCAAGAAATCATAATTCTCCATTTCTTTACGAAACTAATGTTGGTGCAGCATTGCCAATAATTAATACATTAAATAATCTTACAAATTCTGGAGACAGGATTACAAAAATTGAAGCTATTCTCTCTGGTACTTTAAATTTTATTTTTAATAATTTCAATAAAGAAAACTCATTTTATGAAGTTGTTAATAAGGCTGTTGATCTTGGTTATACTGAACCTGATCCAAAAATTGATTTATGTGGAATTGATGTTTCAAGAAAAATATTAATTCTTGCTAGGGAAAGTGGTAAAAAAATGGAATTTAGTGATGTGCAAAATGAAATGTTCCTACCCAAAGAATCGATTGAATCAAACTCTAAGGAAGAATTCCTGAAATCATTAAAAGATAATAATGATCACTTTAATCAAATATTAAATAAAGCAATAGAAAAAAGATCAAGACTAAAGTATGTTGCCTGTCTTGAAAATGGTGAGGCTAGTGTTGGTTTAAAGGCAGTTAAAGAAGACCACCCCTTTTATAATATAGAGGGTAGTGATAATATCACAGTATTTCATACTGACAGATATAAAGATTCTCCCCTAATAGTTAAAGGTGCAGGAGCTGGAGGTGAGTTTACAGCATCAGGAGTTTTTGCTGATATAATTAAAGCTAGTGAGAAATAATGGATAGTATAAAAGTATTTTCTCCAGGAAGTGTAACAAATTTGTCTTGTGGATATGATATTCTTGGATTTTGTCTTGATAAAGTTGGTGATACAATAACAGTTACAAAAACACCAGAGAAGGGTGTAAAAATTTCGTCAATTGATAAATACAATCTTCCAACCAATATCAATCAAAATGTAGCTGGAATTGCTGCTCAAGCAATGATGAAGGATATTAACCTAGATTATGGATTTGATATAAAAATTAAAAAAGGCATTAAACCCGGAAGTGGTATTGGGAGTAGTGCGGCAAGTTCAGCTGGAGTTGTTTTTGCAATTAACAAACTTATTGATTCTCCTTTTAGTGATATAGAATTAATAAGATTTGCAATGGAAGGGGAAAAATTTGTTAGTGGCTCATATCATGCAGACAATGTCTCACCTATTTTATTAGGCGGCTTTACTTTGGTTAGATCAGTAAAAGATTTAGATATAATAAAACTTCCAAATCCAAAAGGATTGATTGCCACGATAATTAGACCAGAAATTGAACTAAAAACTTCAGATTCAAGAAAGGTTGTTAAATTAAAAGTAACAATTGATAAAATGGTTCAACAATCTGCAAATTTAGCTGCATTTATTTCTAGTTTATACACTGAAGATTATGATTTAATGTCAAATTCAATAGTTGATGAGATAATTGAACCTGATAGAGCTCTTTTAATTCCTGAATTTTATAATATTAAAGATATAAGTATAAAATCTGGAGCAATCGCATGTGGTATTTCTGGTTCAGGACCAGCAATCTTCGCTCTATCAAAAAGTAATAAAACAGCTAATGTTATTCTGAATAAAGTGTCATCTCACTTTAATAGTGTTAATATTAATTATAATGGATTTGTCTCAATAATAAATTCAGAAGGTGTTAAAGTTATTGATTAATGAAATATATTAGCTTAAATCATAATTCACAGCCTGTAAACTTTCAAACAGCTTTAATTAACGGTTTAGCTCCTGATAAAGGCCTGTATTTCCCAGAAAAAATTATTAATCTTCCAAAAAAGATTATTGAAAATATAAAAACGATAGATGATACTGAATTATGTTATGAAGTTATTAAAGACTATATAGGTAATGATTTTACCGAAGATGAATTAATTAAAATTATTCAAAAGACAATAGATTTTAAAATACCTCTAAAGAAAGTTGAAAATTCAATATTTTCCTTAGAGTTATTTCACGGTCCAACTCTTGCTTTTAAGGATATTGGTGCAAAGTTTTTAGCGTTATGTATGGATAAAATTAAGAATGATTTTGATTCAAAAGAAATTACAGTTTTAGTCGCAACATCTGGAGATACTGGTGGAGCTGTTGCAAAAGGATTTGAAGGTTTAAATGGAATTAATGTTTGTATTCTGTATCCTAAAGGAAGAATTAGTCAAGTTCAAGAAAAACAAATTACAACAAATGATAAAAATGTTATTGCTTTTGAAGTTAATGGTAATTTTGATGATTGCCAGAAAATGGTTAAAGATGCCTTCAATGATATTGAAATAAAAAATAAAATTATATTGACATCAGCAAATTCAATAAATATTGCTAGATGGTTACCTCAAATGTTTTATTATTTTTTAGCTATAAAAAAAATAGAAAATAATAATCAAAATATTTTTTCAGTTCCAAGTGGAAACTTTGGTAATATTTGTGCAGGAATTTTAAGTAAAGAAATGGGTTTAAATATTAAGCTATTTATAGCCTCAACTAATATTAATAATACAGTTCCTAGATATTTAGAATCTGGTATATATAATCCTAAAAAAACGAAACCTACAATTTCAAATGCAATGGATGTGTCAAATCCAAGTAATTTTATTAGAATTCAAAAGATATTCAATAATGATCTTCAAAAAATCAATAAAGTCATAAAAGGTTATAGCTATAATGATTCTGAAACAAGAGAAGCTATTAAAGATGTTTATAACTCTTATAACTATATAATGGATCCACATAGTGCAATTGGATATCTTGGTTTAAAAAGTTATTTGAAAAATCCTAGATCTGATGTAAATGGTATTTTTTTATCAACTGCTCATCCAATAAAATTTAAAGAACAAGTAGAAAATAGTATTGGGGATCAAATTAGTCTTCCTTCAAGACTAAAAAAGATTATGACAAAGAAGAAAAATACTATTGAAATTGAAAGCTACGATCAATTAAAAGATAATTTATTACGTAGGGTCAATTAATTATAGGAAGCCTAAATTCTCCCAAAGGGCTTTTCTGTTTCATTAACTCCTCAATAACTTCAATTTTTCTGGGAGCATCTGAAGATAAATTTATTGGACCATCATTTGTTATTAAAATATCATCCTCTATTCTTACTCCAATATTCCACCATTTAGGATCACAATCACTTCCACTAGGTATATAAATTCCTGGCTCAACAGTTATAACCATGTTTTCAGAAAGTATTCTATCTCCAGGATCATGAACATCAAGTCCTATATGGTGAGAAACTCCATGAGGAAAATACTTTGAGGCTTCTCTTACATTATTTATTATTCCTAAAGAAATTAAGCCTTCTGAGATTATTTTATATGAAGTCCTATTAATATCTGTAAATGAATTCCCAACCTTAGACATTCTTATTCCTTCTTCTTGAGCAAGATAAACAAGGTTGTAGATTTCCTTTTGTTCATTAGAAAATTTACCATTAACTGGAATAGTCCTAGTAACGTCAGCTGTATAACCTCTATATTCAGCTCCAACATCCATCAGTATCAATTGATCTTTTATATTATTATTATCATTTGTGACATAGTGTAATACACATGAGTTTCCACCCGACCCTACTATTGAGTTATATCCTTGATGAGCAGCTCCATATTTTCTGTATATATATTCATGAATACCCTGAACCTCTCTCTCTGTCATTTCGTTATGGATAGCTTTCATTACTTCAACTTGAGCAAAAGCAGAAATCTTTACAGCTTTTTTTAATAATTCAATTTCTTCATTATCTTTTGTTTGTCGTAGACTTTTCATTAAATCATTTAAAGTTTTAGTGTTAATTGATAGCTTTTTATTATCAATAAGCTCATTATCGTTTTTATTATTTGATCTATCACTTAGCAACTTCTCAAATTTTATTTGCAAATCGAATAAATCATAAATATCATTTGTATTATCTCTTACATCATCTCGTAATTCATTATGAAGGACATAATCAAAATTGCTAAAATCCAATTCAGTTTCAATAAATGCTGATCTAAGATGGACTCTATCAAAACCCATCTTTCTAGCCCCTTCAATACCTAATCTTTTTCCATCCCACATTTCCCTATATTCATTTCTCTCTCTAATAAAGAGTTGTTCATAATATTTGCCTTTTTTATCTTCTTGTTGATTTGAATAAATTACTAAGACACCATGTGGTTCTCTCCAACCTGTTAAGTAATAGAAGTTAGGGTTTTGATGATACATAAAGTTTGTATCATTAGATCTTTTCATTACGGGGGACGTAAAGAAAATAGCTACACTATTATTTGGCATCTTTTCTCTAAATTCAGATCTTTTCTTTTTATGAAAATCAGGACCTAAATCATCATTATACTGTTGAGAATTTAACAGAAAACTATTATTAATAATTAAAAGAATTAAAAATATTTTAATTTTAGAAGTCATTTGTTGATTTAATCATAAAAGTAAATCAATTTTGTCTAATGAAAAAAACATTTCTTTTCAATAAACATTCTCAATTAGGAGCTAAAATTTCTGATTTTGCAGGATTTCAAATGCCTATTAGCTATTCATCTGTTAACAAGGAGCATTTGCATGTTAGAAATAGTGCAGGAATATTTGATGTATCTCATATGGGGGAGATTTTAATTTCTGGAAAAAATTCTACTAAACTTTTACAAAGAATTTGCAGTAATAATATTTCAAAGTTAGATCCAGGAATGGCTCAATATAACTGTATTACAAATTTTGAAGGTGGAATTATTGATGATTTAATTGTTTATAAAATTGAACTAGATAAATATCTCTTAGTTGTAAATGCCTCAAATATTCAAAAAGATTATACCTGGATATTAGAACAAAACAAAGCATTTAATGCAACTATAAGTGATGAGTCTAATAACTACTCGCTTCTTGCAATTCAGGGACCTAAGGCAATTGATTATTGTCAAAACTTTACAGATGTAGATTTAAAGGAGATTAATAACTATTCGCATGTTACATCAAAGTTTAATGACTGTAATGATATTCTTTTATCTAAGACTGGGTATACTGGTTCTGGTGGATTAGAAATATATATCCCTAATAAAGATGTAGTAAATATTTGGGATTCTCTTTTCAAATTCAATAATAATGAAACTTTAAAGCCAGTAGGTCTAGCAGCTAGAGATACACTAAGAATTGAAATGGGTTATTGCCTATATGGTAATGATATTAATGATAACACCTCCCCTATTGAAGCTGGATTAGGCTGGATTACGAAACCTGAAACTGAATGCATTGGTTTTGAAATTTTTAAAAATCAAATTAATAATGGGACTAAAAAGAAACTAGTTGGATTCAAACTTAAAAATAGAGGTATTCCTAGAGTTGGATATAAGATTTATAATTCTAGTCATAAAGAGATTGGAGTTACCACATCAGGAACTTTTTCTCCTGTTTTAAAAAAAGGAATTGGTTTAGGATATATAAATATTAAGTCATTAGGAACTGACAAAGAAATCTATATTAAAATTAGAGATGAATTTATTAAATCAGAAATCGTAAAGCCACCATTCATAGAAATATAAATAATGGTTAAAAAGATAAATTTAATAGTTGCGACATTATATTCAATTATACTTGCTATTGTTGAAGCGATATTGAATTGGGGTGATTGGCAATATGCTCCTTTATGGATTGTTGACTATTTGATTGTTATAATTTTATTATCAGCCGTATTTGTATTTAAGAAAAATATTCAAAGGTTAATGTTATTATTAGGATGGGCTTTTTCAGCAGGCGTGATGTATATGGTTCTTTTTATAAACTTAGAACCTACTCCAACAACTATAGCATCTCCTAATATTGAAGGCAAATTACCATTAGTAGGATTAGCCCTTATGGTTTCAATTGTTGGAACTGTATTAACTATAATTGATAGTAAAAACAATTAATAATTATTTTCTTGGTTCAATACTTGAAACTTTATCTCTTAATAATTCAAAATCTTTTTCTATATCACCAGTTGTATAAAAGGGTTTATTTAAAATCACAGTTTTATTTTTATAGTCAAATGAGGTCATCATTATAGGGGTTCTTGATTGATCAGCAATGTAATAAAAACCTGTTTTCCATTTTTCAACTTTTTTCCTTGTACCTTCAGGTGCTATAGCTAAATGATTGATCTTATTTTTATTGATCAATTCCACAACAGTTTCAACATAATTTTTGTTAATTACCCTATCAATAGGTATTCCACCCCAAAACTTAAATATTAAGCTTGTTAAAGGATTAAATAACTCTTTTTTTCCAAGAAATTTAATCCTTTTATTAAGAACTGTTCGAGTTAAAACAGCAACTATAAAATCAAAATAACTAGAATGAGGTACAACAGCTACAATTAACTTTTGAGTATCTGGATATTCACCTTTTATAGTCCACCCCATAAGTTTAAATAGAATTAATTGAGCTAACGGTTTTTTCATTGTTTCTTAAGGTATTCTTCTGCTCTAATCAAGTCTTGAGGTGTATCAATTGATATTCCTGAAAAATCTGTTTTGACCATCTTAATTTTTTTTCCATGATTAATATACCTTAGACATTCAATTCTTTCTTTTTTCTCCATCATTGTTTTTTTCATTTTTGAAAATTCTATAAGTGTTTTTTTTCTAAATGCATAGACTCCGATATGTTTATAGATATTTATATTTTTTAAATCTGAAATCATAGGAATTCTGGAAAAATTAATTGAATAGTTATCCTTATCAACTATAACCTTTACATTATTTGGATTATTAAGTTCTTCTTTATCATTAAACTTTCTCATTAAAGAAGCCATTTCAACTTCTATGTTTTTAAACTCATTTACTAATTTTTCAATTGATGATTTATTAATAAATGGTTCATCTCCCTGCAAATTTACAATTATATCATATTCAAGATCTACTGCAACTTCAGCTATTCTATCTGTTCCGGACTCATGATGTGAAGAAGATTTCAGGTAGTTTCCATTAATAGATTTTAGTAAATCTATTATTTGATCACTGTCTGTAACAACATAGACTTCGTCAAAGACATTTGTCTTTAATGCAGATTGATATGTTCTAATAATAATTGGGACTCCAGATAATTTTTTTAGCAATTTGCCATAGAATCTTTTGGATTCAACCCTAGCTGGAATTAATGCAATCTTTTTCATTTAAAATATTTTTCTAATATAATTCATTTATTAATAGTTTTACGAATAAAAAAAAATTGTAGATTTGTTAATATCAAAAAAAAACAAGATGAATAAAAAACGTGGACTTGAACTCTTTTTATGGATACTATCTGTTTTCTTCGCTTCGCAAATATATAGTTCAATCAATGGACCTATAAAATTTAATAAAGTAAAAAATGAAAGATACGCAATAGTTATTAACAGGCTAAAAGACATTCGTATTGCTCAAATAGCACATAAAGATGTTAAAGGTTATTATGCTAACAATTTTGATGAGCTTGTGAGCTTTGTAGACAATGGCCTTTTTACTCTTATCGAGGAGAAAGATTCCTCCTATCTAGCATATGACAGGATATATAGAATTGATATGCTAAGAGAAGTTAAAATAGTTCGCGAATTAGGAAAGGTTTCTGTAAAAGACTCTTTATTTAAAGATAATGAGAGTTATAAACAGATGGCATTTATTCCTATCAAAGGGAAAGAAGATGAAAAATTTTCAATTTCTGCAGACATTATTGATAAAAATGGATATGAAGCTCATGTTTTTGAAGTAAAAGTCAAAAAAGATGTTATTCTTTATGATCAGAATAAAGATCTTCTAAAGCAAGAAAACAAAGTAATATCTGTTGATGGTGTTAATGGATCTGAAATAATTCTTGGCTCAATGACTGAGGTTAGCACTAGCGGAAACTGGCCAACAATTTTTGATGCAAACAATAAGTAAAAATAATTCACCAGATACATTAGAAGTTCATCAATTTAAATCTAATTTTTTTATTGGAAATAATAATACTTTCAAATTATTTAATCCAAAATCGTATTCTAAAAGCGATATTAAATCTAATAATGTTAACATAATTCATTTTGAGAAACCCCCTGTTATAATTCCAAAATCATTATTTAAAAAGGATAACTTAAAAAAATACGTCTCAACTAACTATAAGCTATCAAAAGCTTCAAATATTGCTTATGATGAAACTAATAATAAATTAATTTATATAGTTTATGAAAGACGAAACACCTTAGAAAGACTTTTTAATAAAGAAAATATTGAATTTAGATCAATTAATTACTTCACAACGTTGTATGAATATTTATTACCATTAAAGAAAAGAGATGATTTATCAATATATATCAATCTTCAATCTAACTTATTTGATCTAATCATATTTAAAAAAAATGAATTCTTTTACTTTAATACATTTAATAAAAACAATAAAGAAGAGTTCCTTTATTATTTATTATATGTTTTAAAAAATTTTGAAGCAGATATAAATACATCTAAAATTATCTTCTTAGGCAAGTTTGAAGAATTTATAGATTATTATGAATATGCAAGATCATATGCAGAAGTAATATTTGAGGAAAATAACTCTGAAACAAAAAATACTATAAAACATGAATCTCCATTCTTCTTAAATTATTTAGTTTGAAAATAATTTCAGGATCTAAAAAAAGTCATGTAATTCGTGCTCCAAAGAATTTATCAATAGTTAGACCTACATCTGGATTAGTAAAAGAATCATTGTTCAATATATTAAACAATTATTTCATTTTCAATGAAATTAAAGTATTAGATCTTTATGCAGGAATTGGAAATATCTCTTATGAATTTGGATCAAGAGGATGTAATGAAATTGATTCAGTTGATATTAATTTTCGATGTACTAATTTTATAAAAAAAATGGCTAAAGAGCTTAATTTCAAAATAAAAACATTCACGCTTAGCGTAGATAAATTTATTATGAAAAATGAATCTAAATATGATATTATTTTTGCAGATCCACCTTATCCTTTTCTAGATAAAAAATACACAGATTTAATTAATTCAATTTTTGATTTTAATATGATAAATAAAGGTGGGTTATTAGTAATTGAGCATCATAAAAAAATTGAATTAAATAAACACAAAATGTTTTATTTTGATAAAACATATGGAGGGACAACATTAAGCTTTTTTAAAAAAGCAAGCCTGTAAGCCGGATTCTGTCGAGTCTTATCATTTATCTAGGCATATTATCACTAAAATGCTCAATCCACCTACCCTTCTGTATAAGGCGAGCAACCTTAATTTACAGATATACTTGGTGTTTCACCATGCAGAGTTTACAAGATTCCACTACAGCCTAACTGTACATACTTTCTGTTGCACTATTCCTATCTTACGATGTCGGGAGTTACCCGATGCATTGCTCTATGGTGTCCGGACTTTCCTCTGTTAAAAACAGCGATAAGACGGCTTGCAAATGCAAATATAGATATTTGTTAATAATTAAATACTAAAATTATATAATGACCTTTATTTAGTTTTACTCAATTTTTATATTTGTTTAATTATGACTACTAACTCTTCAGCTTCTGCATTAAGATATAGACCTCAAAAATTTGAAGAGGTAATTGGACAAGATGCTATTGTTAAAACTTTATTAAATGCTATAAAAAATGATAGCCTTGCGCAAGCTCTTCTTTTCTGTGGACCTAGAGGAGTTGGAAAAACAACATGTGCACGAATTTTAGCAAAAGAAATTAATAAGGTGGAATCAGACTATGATTATAATATTTTTGAATTAGATGCAGCAAATAATGCTGGGGTAGAAGATATAAGGACACTTATCGATCAATTTAGAATTCCCCCACAAATCGGTAAGTATAAAGTATATATCATTGATGAGGTTCATATGTTATCAAAACCTGCTTTTAACGCTTTTTTAAAGTCCCTTGAAGAACCTCCAAAACACGTAATCTTTATTTTAGCAACAACAGAGAAAAATAAAATAATACCTACAATTTTATCTAGATGTCAAATTTTTGAATTTAAAAAAATTGATCATCTTAAGATAGAGAACTCCTTAAATAAGATCTGTAAAGAAAATAAAATTGATTTTGAAGAAGAAGCATTAAATTTAATAGCAAGTAAATCAGATGGTGCAATGAGGGATGCGCTAGTTATGTTTGATAGATTAGTTACATTTACTAATGGTAATCTTTCTCTCAAAGATGTATCTATTAATCTAAATACACTAGATATAGATACATATTTTAAGTTTTCAGAATTAATTTTTTCAAGTTCTATACCAGAGATTTTGACAAAATATAATGAAATTGTTAAAATGGGTTTTGATGGACTAAGTTTTATTGACGGTTTATCTAAACACTTTAGAGAAATGTTAATTTTAAAATATTCAGATAGTCAAAAGATTTCTACGTATAGTGACTCTATTAAATCAAAATACGAAGAGATTGCAAAAAAAGTAGAAATTGATGAGATTATTGGAATGATTGATATAATTAATGATTCTGAAATTAATTACAAGAAAATCACTGATGAGAGGATCCATGTAGAATTATGCTTATTAAAACTTGCATCCTATAAAAAGGATAAAAAAAAAAACTTCCTAATATCAACTAAAGATTTTAGATCTATTCTTAATATTCAAAAGCATGACAATCCTTCTTTAAATGAAGAAAAAGAAAATAGACTATTTGACATACCTAATAGTAAAAGAAGTATTTCTAGTTTTTCTTTAGCAAGTGTTGATTTTAAAAATTCAATACCTAATAATGCAGATATTGAACAGTTTGATCTTCCAAATAATAAATTTTCAAAATTAGATTTATTAAAAAAATGGAAAGAATTCTGTCAAATTCAAGAAAAAAGGGGAAATATAAATCTATTGTCTGTTCTAAAAATGAATGAACCAGATCTAAATAATGAGAAAATTATTATTAAAGCTGTTAACCAGGTAAATAAAAAAGAGATCGAGAGCATTTCAGATGAAATCTTAAGTTATCTAAAAAAAGAATTGAACAACTACTCTATAACTTTAAGAGTCAAACTAGAAAAATTAAAAAAAGAAAATAAACCGAAATCTTTAAACAATAAAGAAAAACTAAAATCCATGATAGATTCAAATCCAAAATTTAAATCTTTAATTGAAGAATTTAATTTAAAGTTTTAGCTTTTTTCCAGCACTATTAAAATATATTTCTTTTATCATCCCATCAACTAAACCAACTTTTGGAACAAAAATTTTGTTAGAACCGGACCATTCCATAGTTTTTAAAAATATTTTTAAAGCAGGGACTATAACATCTGCTCTATCGGGGTTTAAATCGTATTGTAGTATTCTTTTTTCATAATCTATTTTTGATAGATTATTAAGTAATGTTATCATAGAAAAATATGAAATTGGTTTTCCTACTTTAGTATTTGTCATATTTTGAATTTTATTAATATTTCCGCCAGTTCCAAATAATCTAAGCTTAAAATCATTATCCATATTATCTTTTATCCAAATCTTTATCTGATCCCAAACATTAGTTTTATTTTTTTTATTCAAATCTCTCACTGTACCAATATTAAATGACCTAGATAAAGTCTTTTTGCCATTTTGAACAAAACTTAATTCAGTACTTCCACCACCTACATCAACATATAGATTTTTCCTAAATGGATGATTTTTTTCAATTGGTTTTGCATTAGAAATAATTTTAGCTTCTTTTAAGCCATCAATTATTTCGATTTCAATTGCTGTTTCACTTTTAACTTTAGATATAACAACATCAGAGTTTTCCGCTTCTCTAAGAGCTGATGTAGCATATGCAAGATAATAGTCAACACCATGGACCTTCATTATATACTTCATTGAATTAATTGCATTAATGAATGTTTCTATTTTGTTTTTTGAAATAGATTGATCTTTAAATGAATCTTCTCCAAGTCTTAATGGAAGTCTTAAATAACTGTTTTTTTGAAAATGAAGTTTACCTTCATTATTTTTTATGACATAAGATATTAGCATTCTAACAGCATTTGATCCAATATCTATAGCAGCTAATTTATTTAAATTCAAACTTGAGTGTTAATCTTACAAAAATAATCATAAGTATCCCATTGAGATCTAATTTTTTTATTTTTGTTTTCAACAAATTCATTCTGTTTATTAAGATTAATTAATCTAGATTTAACATTATCTTTCAAACTTATTTTTATGGTATCTAGAATTTGTTTTTTAAGATCTTTTTGATAAATAGGACAGGCAACTTCTACCCTATTATCAAGATTCCTTGTCATAAGGTCAGCAGAAGAAATATAAACTTTTTTGTCACCCCCATTTTCAAATATATAGACTCTAGGATGTTCTAGATATTTGTCTACTACGCTAATAACCTCAATGTTTTCACTTAAATTTTTCAGATTAGGAATTAAACAGCATATTCCACGAATAATTAATTTAATTTTAACTCCTGAATTATTAGCCTCGTATAATTTGTCTACAAATTTATTACTTGTTAAACTATTTAATTTTAAAATTATTCCTGATTTTTTCCCTTTTTTTGAATTTTCAATTTCATGGTTAATCATTGAAAAAAGTATAGAAGATGTATAATGGGGTGATACTATTAAATGTTTATATTTCTGAATCTTATAGTTAACTTTTAAAAATTCAAAAACTTTACTAACATCTTTTAGAATACTTTGATTAGCTGTGAATAGTGTGTAATCTGTATAAACTTTTGCAGTAGATTCATTAAAATTTCCTGTACTAATAAATCCATAGAATTTCTTCTTATTATTTTCTCGTCTTTCTATTAAACATATTTTTGAATGGACTTTTAAACCTTTGACACCGAAAATTAATTCAACTCCAGCTGCTTTAAGCATCTCAGAAACTCTAATATTGTTTTCTTCATCAAATCTAGCTTGAAGTTCTATTTGAACTAAAACCTTCTTTCCATTTTTTGCTGCATTAATTAATGAACTAATAACATTGGAATTTTTAGATAGTCTATATAAGGTTATTTTTATAGATTTAACGTTTGGATCAATTGCAGATTGTCTAAGAAAAGCTACTAAATATGAAAATGAATGATAGGGAGTATACATTAAAAAATCTTTTTTAGAAATTTGTGTTAAAAGATTAGCTTCAATATGAAAATTAAGGATATTCAATGGCTTCTTTTTTTTATAAATTAAATCTTGTCTAGATAAATCTGGGAAATCCATATAATCTCTTCTTTGGTGATATCTAGCACCTGGAATTAAACTATCATTTGAAGTTACTTTTAGTTTTTTAATAATAAAATCCAGAGTAGAATTAGAAATATCTTTATCATAAACTAATCTAACTGGATTGCTATATTTTCTTTTATTTACATATTCGGAGATTTTATTTATATAGCTTTTAGATAAATCTATATCATCAATATCCATCTCTGCATCTCTTGTTATTTTAACCATATGAGTGTCAATTCTTTCATAATTGTAATAACTGAAAATCATTTTCAAGTGATATCTTATAATATCATCAATTAGCATTATATATTGTTTATTAGATATTTTAGGAAGAACAACAAACCTACTAATGTTCTCAGGTATTTCAACTATAGCATGTATATTGTCCTGTTTCTTAAAACTCATTTTAGCAATTAGGAATGCTTTATTATCTGTAAAATCATATTTCCTGTTTTTAGAGAGAATAATTGTTACAAGTGCAGGACTAATTTTTCTTAAAAAGAAATCTTTTAAAAATTCTTTTTGTGAATCTTTCACTTGATTTTCATTAATAAAATAGATACCCTCTTTCTTTAATGACAACTGAATTGAGTCTAATATTTTAGAACTCTTAGTTTGAAGCCTAATAACCTTATTTGTAATTTGATCTAAAAGGTTTATTGCTTTTTTATTCTTGCCATTATCCTTATCAACTCCTGACTCAGCGATTCTTTTAACAGTGGCATATCTTACTTGAAAAAACTCATCAAGATTATTTGAGAAAATTCCAAGGAACCTAAGTCTTTCAATTATTGGAACATTTATATCAGATGCTTCTTGTAGGACTCTAGAATTAAAGTCTAACCAACTAATCTCTCTATTTAAATATTTATTTTTCACTTTTTATATTGTTTGAGTAAAAAATTGGTTTTAACTCAAGAATATCTGACCATTTATCCGAATCAAATTTCATAGAAAACCATCTTGCAGTTGGCAAATTTAGAATTTTATTTTCAGAAAAATAATTTGAAATTTCTGTATAAGCTGGATTATGGCCAACTAAAGTAACATTAGAGTAATTATTATTAATCTGTTTTATAAACTCAAATACATCTTTATAACTAAATGTATATAAATCTTCACATACTTTAATCTTACTAGTACTTATAGACAAACTGCGTGATAAAATCAAACAAGTATGAATAGCTCTATTTGCAGGACTTGTGAAGAATTTTTCAGTTAAAATAAATTGATCTTTTGATTGACTAGCTATTTTTTTTATTTTCTCAATTCCAAACTCTTTTAATGGTCTATCAATATCAGATACATTATTATCCCATGAAGATTTTGAATGTCTTAGGAAGGTAATAGTTTTCATCTATGGAGATAAAAGTTTAGTTTCCCATTTGTTATTAATAAAACTGCAAACTACTCTATTGTGTAACCTATTCTCTCTACCTTGCCAAAATTCTATTTCTTCAATAAATATCTCTACCCCACCCCAATAAGTTGGCTTTTTTAAATCTGAATTTTTGTTTTCTTCTAAAAATTTATCATACCTTTTTAGTAATTCATCATAACTTGAAATTATTTGACTTTGATTTGATATTATGGCGCTAACTTGACTCTTAAAAGGTCTAGATTTAAAATAGGCTTCAGAATAATTTTCAGAACATTTTTTAGCAATACCTTTAAGAATCACCTGTCTTTCTAGAGGAGGCCAATAGAATGATGCGCAAATATTTGGATTATCGTCTATATCTTGTCCTTTTTTACTTTTATAATTTGTAAAAAATATTAAACTTCTATCCTTAATATCCTTCAATAAAACCATCCTTGATGAAGGAGAATTATTCTTATCTACAGTTGAAACTGTCATCGCATTTGCTTCAATTATTTTATCAGATTTTTCAGCATCTTTGAACCACTTAATAAAAAAATTGATTGGATTATCGCCAATATCTTCTATACTTAAGGAATCTCGATCGTAGAATTTTCTATGATTAAATAGTTTCATAACTCTTTTGAAATATTCATTTTTGATGCTAGTAAATATATTACTGCCATTCTTATAGCAACTCCGTTTTCAACTTGATCCAAAATTATTGAATTTTTAGAATCAGCAAGTTCAGAAGAAATTTCAACTCCTCTGTTTATAGGTCCTGGATGTAAAATTATTATTTCTTTTTGCAATTTATCTATCTTTTTTCTATCAAGACCAAAAAGCATAGAATATTCTCTATTGTTAGGGAAATAAGATTTTTCCATTCTTTCATGTTGAACTCTTAAGACATTGGTAGCATCACACCAAGATAAAGCTTTGTCTATTTCAGTCTCTATAGTAACACCTAGTGATTCTATTTCTCGAGGAAGAAGACTTAAAGGACAACTTATTTTTATTTTAGCATTTAATAATTTTAAAGCATATATGTTTGATAAAGCAACTCTAGAATGCAGTATATCTCCAATAATAAGTATTTTTTTTCCATCAAGATTACCTAATTTCTGTTTTAATGAGTATGCATCAAGTAATGCCTGAGTTGGGTGTTCATTAGTTCCATCTCCGGCATTTATTATACATGAGTTAACATTTTTTGAAAGCAACAAGGCTGAACCTGGATTAGGGTGCCTTAAAACAATCATATTTACCTTCATAGCTAAGATATTATTAACAGTATCTATTAAAGTTTCTCCTTTCTTTATTGAAGATGATGAACTTGAAAAATTTATTACGTCTGCACTAAGTCTTTTCTCTGCTAGTTCAAATGATAATTTTGTTCTTGTACTATTTTCAAAAAAAAGGTTTGCAATAGTTATATCTCTTAAACTAGGAACTTTTTTAATTGGTCTATTAAGAACTTCTTTGAAATGATCTGCTGTATTAAAAATTAGATCTATATCTTCTCTTTTTAAATGCTTTATTCCCAATAAATTATCAACACTTAATTGTCCCATTGTTTATCTTTCAATATACACAACATCATTATCTTTTTCTTTACCCCAAATTACACTAACCTTATCACCTTTAATTGTATCAATCTTAGCTCCAAAATAATTAGCTTCAATTGGTAATTCCCTTTTAAACCTTCTATCAATCAAAACCATTAATTCAATAGACTTAGGTCTACCATAACTATCAATAGATGACATAGCTGCTCTAATACTCCTTCCAGTATAAAGAACATCATCAATTAAAACTATTTTCTTATTTTCTATTGATATATCGATATTTGATGATTTAGGGTTTATAGTTTTTTCACCTCTCCTAAAATCATCTCTAAAAAAAGTATAATCTAAATTTCTATGAATAATTTTTTTATTAGTGTATTTTTTAGAAAAAACATCTATAATTTTATCTAATAAATAAATCCCTCTTGGTTGAAGTCCAATCAAAACAGTATCATTAAAATCAGTATGATTCTCAATTAATTGACATACAAGCCTATTAATAATTATGTCAATCTGATTGGAATTTAAAAGAACTTTTTTTTGCATATTTTCTTATAAGTACAAAAGTATAAATTTTACATTGAGGTAAAAAAAAACCCTTCATAAACTGAAGGGCTATTTTTTTAATCATCTTTCTTATTGGATTTTATAGACTTTGTCTTTTTTACTCCCTTTTCTGGTTTCTCTTCTTTCTTTTTAGATTTCGTAGACTTTGTCTTTTTTACTTCCTTTTCTGGTTTCTCTTCTTTCTTTTTAGATTTCGTAGACTTTGTCTTTTTTACTCCTTTTTCTGGTTTCTCTTCTTTTACTTCCTTATTATGAGTTAATAAATGAGAAACGAGAACTCTTTTAAATTCCTTATTAAACTCAATTACAACAAAATCTGCTAATTCGTCTTTAACTAGTTTAGAACCATCAGATTTTTCAAGATGTCTATATGGAATAAATGCTGAAATATCATCATTGAAATTAATTATA
>Ga0209228_1000091_pt1 | contig 40081 bp, 34 predicted proteins | sample METZYME_3_150m_FD_187547 | JGI IMG/M metagenome (GOLD analysis project Ga0209228, IMG submission 187547) | Marine microbial communities from oxygen minimum zone in mesopelagic equatorial Pacific - METZYME_3_150m (SPAdes) (version 2) | ecosystem: Environmental > Aquatic > Marine > Oceanic...
AATGCCCTTAGACTTGGTCGGGAAGCGGCGGGTCGTTAATCGGGGCTTTCTTTTTTTCAACTGAGCCAAAAGAATATTCCTGACTCGCTTGTAACCTCTATAGAGGGGCGTTCTAGCTTGGTAGACGTGTTTTCTGCAACAGAATCCGGGGTAGATATCCAATATACATTCATCGCCTTCGCCTTCGGAAAAGTAATCCTGCAGCCTGTTAGTATGGTTTGCCATGATTGAACTTCGAAATGTTCAAAAGTCTTTTGACAACGACAGCACTTTAGCCGTCGTCGATTCTTCTTTCACAGTAGAACGAGGTGAACTTCTGGGTTTAATTGGAGAATCAGGCTGTGGCAAAACTACGACTCTGAAAATGATTAATCGGTTGGAAGAACCTAGCCATGGTTCCATCTATATTGATAATCAAAATGTCTTGGAGCGAAACCCAGAAGAGTTACGACGAAATATAGGCTATGTATTCCAGGGCATCGGATTGTTTCCCCACTATTCAATTAGGGAAAATGTGGCAGCGGTTCCAACCTTGCTGGAGTGGAACGCGGAACACATCGAAGAACGATGTCGCGAAATTCTCGATTTAGTGGGCCTGCCTATCGATGATTTTGGTGATCGGAGGCCGTCTCAATTATCGGGAGGACAACAACAACGTGTGGGAGTGGCACGCGCATTGGCCGCAGAACCGGACGTCGTATTGATGGACGAACCATTTGGCGCTTTGGACCCAATTACCAGAGCCGAGTTGCAGGAAGAATTCAAGCGCATACAGAAAGAGCTGGCCCTGACCGTAATTATGGTTACCCATGACATGATCGAAGCGTTGCTAATGGCAGACCGCATTGTTGTTATGAAGAAGGGAGAAATTTTACAGATAGGCACGCCTCGAGAACTTATCAATAGTCCTGCGCATGAATATGTTAAAGAAATAGTCGAAATGCCGAAGCGGCGAGCTGATGATCTTGAAAAGTTGATGCATCCCTGATGAACGATAACTTGCGTGAACAACTACTGCTACTTCCGGAATACTTCCAAGGACATTTAGTACTCACATTGGTTGCGCTAGCTCTTGGTATTGCTGTTAGCATTCCTCTGGGGATTTGGGCTTCCCAATCGCAAGTGGTTAAACGACCTTTGTTAATCGTAGTAAGTATTATTCAGACATTTCCTAGTGTGGCTATTCTTGCCTTGGTAGTAGCGTTGCTGGGCGGGCAGATAGGTTTAGTGCCCGCAATTATTGCTTTAGTGCTCTACTGTATGTTGCCGATTGTGCGCAATACGGTTACTGGGCTGGAAACTGTATCTGACGACGTAGTTGAGGCGGCCCGCGCTATAGGCATGTCTTCCCGCCAAATTCTCGTGAAAGTACGCCTGCCATTGGCTTTGCCCGTCATTATCGCGGGTATTCGCACGGCAGCTGTGTGGACGGTTGGACTTGCAACACTTTCCACTTTGGTCGGCGCTACTAGTTTAGGGAATTACATATTCACCGGTTTACAGACTCGAAACCTAGTTTCAGTAACTGTTGGTAGTCTCGCAGCCGCTAGTTTAGCTGTCGCATTGGATTCCATAATTGGTGGGCTTCAGTGGCTAAGTGAAAATCGAAATGGAAAAGAAGCCGTGCCGAAGCTCAAGAAGGTATGGATTGTAGTGATCACAGTAATCCTCGTGGGGGTTTTTTTCTCGGTTTATAGCTTGTTAAAAAAACCTGCGGCGGATTTCATTGTTGGCGGAAAAGGTTTCACCGAACAATACATAATAGCTGGACTGCTGACGGCAGAACTTGAAGAGGCTGGATTCGAAATTGACCAGCGGCTTGGATTGGGCACAGAGGTGATTTACCAAGCCACCGCCAACGAAATGGTGGATATTTATTTAGAGTACTCAGGTACGGTTTGGGCAAATCGTATGAACGAAACTAGTAATCCTGGTCGTCAGGCAGTGCTAGCAAAGGTGGGAGCTTTTGTTCAGGAAAACGATGGAATGTACAACGTAGGGCCACTTGGATTCCAGAATCTATATGCGTTGGCCATGCGAAAGGATCGAGCTGCAGAGCTGGGTATAGAAACAATAGATGATATGGTTCCCATCGCTAATACTCTAGTGGCGGCTGGAGATCTCGAGTTTTTCGGTAGGCCAGAATGGATCGCGCTGCGTGATACTTACAACATCGACTTCGCCGAAAAGCTCACCTTTGATACAGCCTTAATGTACACCGCTGTTGATAGGGGTCAGGTAGACATCATTACTGCCTACACCAGCGATGGCCGAATCGACGCCTATAATCTTAAGATAATTGCTGATCCAAGGAATTCGTTGTTGCCATATGATGGTATGTTGATTGCCTCGGCTTCGGCGGCGAAGAATCCTTTGTTTCTGGAAATAGTTGGTGGGCTGGTTAACAGAATATCGGATGAAACAATGCGCGAAGCCAATAGGATCGTGGATGTAAATGGCGGGTCGATTTCTGATGCGGTAAATTACTTGCGCAGTATGATCAGGTAGTGACAACAGTTTCATCATTACGGAATCGTAAAACAGCGCGCAGAAGAGAATCTCACTCAGTTTGAGCTTTACTGGCAAGCTTATAGGAAAGTCCTAAGCGTAACCTTAAATCCTCTGGATATCCTCTTTCCTTCTCAGTTGCTGAATACGCAGGCCTAGGTACTACCTCCAGCGCTTCCAACGAGGGTCGGTGGGAAGGGCTTTACATCACTCTTTATTGGTACATCGCAGCCCGGGCTGCTGCATGTACCTGGATTGAGTAAAGAATATCGCTATTTTGGATCATACCTATAAAACCGATGTTGGAAACCGGGTCAATCCAGAACCAGGAACCGGCAATTCCCCACCACCAGTGCGTGCCTAACGGGGCTCCTTGAAATGCAGCCGAATCGTTAACAATGGCGAAGTCGACACCAAACCCGTTACCAGGGTACAGTTGCCCGATACCAGGGACAGCGTCCGGCAATTGGTTGCTGCGCATAATCTCAACTGCTTCTTTGGAAAGAACGCGCTTGCCATTCAGTTCACCTCCGTTGAGGTGCATCTGCACGAACCTCATGTAATCTCCAGCGGTCGATGTCAGCCCGCCCCCACCTGAAAGGAACTTAGGTGGATTCAGAAAAGCACCTGTGTCTGTGCGAGCTAATGTGCCGTCCTGGCGTGGCTGATATTGGCGAGCTAATCGATCAGCATTCTCAGGTTTTACAAAAAAACCGGTTTCTGCCATATCGAGCGGATCGAAAAGACGTTCCTGCAAAAACTCATCGAATTTCTGACCGGATAGTCTTTCAACCAGATATCCCTGAACGTCTACAGAGATGCTATAGACCCATTGTGTGCCTGGTTGGTAACCCAAGGGAATATCGGCTAGCGCTGGAATAGATTCTTCTAACGTGTAATTAAACAGATTGTTAATGCCTGCTTTGGCGTATGCGCTGGCAACTGGACCTTGAGATAGCGGTGGTGTGTAAAGCAATCCGCCGGTATGGCTCATTAATTCACGGATGGTCATCGGGTGATTGGCCGGTTCGGTGACCCAACTCCCATCATCGTTCTGAGAGACAAATACTTCCATTCCCCCCAGTTCAGGCAAATACTTTGCAACAGTATCGTTCAGCTCGAACTTTCCTTCATCGTGCAACACCATTAACGCCGTACCGGTTATTGGTTTTGTCATGGAGAAAATACGGAAAATGGTATCTTCCTGCATGGGTACCTCGTCTTCCACGTTTTGGTAACCTAGAGCCTTGCTCAGCTGTATTTCACCATTTTGCGCAATCATAACTACGGCGCCGGAAAGTTTGCCTTCGTCGATGCGGGCTTGAAGGTCAGCAGTAACTGCGTCCAAGCGCGCTTGCTCGATATCGGCATTGGCGAGTGTGCCAAACAGAATCAGGTTTAGAGTGATTAGAGTGGCAATAAATTTAGCAGTGATTCTCCCAATCATTGGGTGGCCTCATTTGAAAATATGTTGTCGAAACTTAAGAAGCCGCATTAGACCATTAAATTTCGGGTGATTCAAAGCTTGCTTCTTCGGCTACAGCATCGAGCGAGGCTCGGAAAATTGCGAAGTCGCAGCAATCAGTTGGGCAGTGCATACTGATCCAACAATTTCTTGATAGCTTCCTCTGTGACCCGGGAACTAACTATACTCATGCCCCGGTGATTGTTAGCTAATGTAACACCTGAAACGCTAGTCGATAATTTCGAATTCAATTTCGTCAAACAAATAGAGGCCGCTATTTTGTCCTAGAGGTCTCCGCGCAGCTGAGTGATCTGCACTAAGACGGTAACGGATTTCGCTACCGCGGACAAAAAGCGAGTCAGTTTGGTAGAGAGCCGTTGCCACAGTGCCGTCCGCTGACGGGCTGACATCTAGCCTATCACTACAACCCGAATCTGGTAGCTCCCGGATGGCAAAGTCTTTTATGGCCAACTCGCCGGCTATAAGGTAAAAGCCTAGGCTAATGTAAATAGGATCTTCTCCAGTAGAAGATTGAAGTGTTACACAGTCGGAAACGAGATCGGTTGTGGTAGCGTAATAAGTGGTTCCCATGGCGGAAGATTCAAACGGGGCTTCCTGCACTGTGAGTGAGGCCCGAATGACATCTGCCCAAATATTGTAGCCAGCTTCATTTAAATGCAGCTGGTCGGTCCCATAAAGTTCAGAGCGAAAACCTCCCTCCTTTGTCAACAGATACTTGTCAACTTCGATGTGGAATATGTTTGCATCCAATCTGGCTCGATCGCTGAACCCCAAATTTACCTGCTGTGCCAGCTCCCAGAGGTGGCTCCTAGCGCCGCTAGGCTTTACAGAAAGCAAATAAAGGCGAGTGCCAGGCAGCTTATTTTTTATCAGAGTGATTAACTGATCTAGTTGATCCAGTATGGTGGTCGGTGTTAGTCCGTAGGCGAGATCATTATCCCCTTCATATAAAACTATAGCGCGAGGGTTGTATTTTCGAATTACCCGATTGAAATAATAGATTACGTCGTTCATTACACTACCGCCAAATCCCCGAGGAATAACGGTCAAAGGAGCAAGATCGAAGGGAGCGTCCTCGTTCCAAAATCCAATGCTAGAGCTACCTATCAGCAGAATCGCCTCCGCAGGAGGGGGCTCCTGATAATCTTGGTTTTCGAACTGAGCTATAGAATATTCATAACGGTTTGGGTCTGGTTGGAGCTGTGCAGTACTTACTGAAGTGACAAGCGCACTTGAGGCAATAATCAATGCCCTCAAAATTTCATAACTTGAGACTGTCTTTGAAAAAATCGTCGTGGCTGCAAGTTTCAATGACTATTTTCAGAGTTTTAGATCAAGCCACACCGGCGCCCCTGACTCCTACATAGACAGAATAGAGCGACTGGCTGGCAGTCATGAATAGTCGGTTACGTTTGGCGCCACCAAAACAGACATTGGCGCAGACTTCAGGCAAACGGATTACACCGATTGTTTCTCCGTCAGGTGCTACCACCTGTACACCTGGTCGCGCGCCGGCCCAGACATTGCCATCGACGTCACATCGGATACCATCGGCAGAGGTCCGGTTACCGTTGGTGGGGTCGACTAATTCCGCGAATACGCGGCCATTTTGTAGTTGGGTCCCGTTCACTTCCCATACCTTGATATCTTGACCGGCGCCAGTGTTGGCAACATACAGAAGGGAATAGTCAGGGGAGAAACAAAGCCCGTTAGGGGCGTCGATATCATCAGTTACCCTATTTATGCTCAAGTCACCGCCGTCGACACGGTAAACTGATAAAGGTTGTTCCTGTTCAGCGCGATTACCTTCGTAATTCCCCCGAATACCATAGGGAGGATCAGTGAACCAAATACTGCTATCAGGATGCACTACGGCATCATTCGGTGAATTCAATGGCCGACCGTCATAGCTATCTGCAATGACAGTGACTGTTCCGTCGTATTCATAGCGCACGACACGCCGATTGCCATGTTCGCAAGAAATTTGTCGTCCCTGGAAATCGAAGGTGTTTCCATTACTGTTACCTGCAGGGTTGCGAAATTCAGTGACACGATCATCATCTTCTATCCAGCGTAGCTGTCGGTTATTTGGAATATCACTCCATACTAAATAGCGACCAACACCGTTCCAGGCCGGTCCTTCTGCCCACATAGTGCCCACGTGGTGGCGCTGAATAGGGGTATTAAAAAGTACGTAGCGCCGGAAGCGATTTTCCAGTGCTACCAAATCTGGATCGGGGTACCGTAATGGAGTATTTCCTGACCAATCCCGAGGTTTGTGCGGGGCAATATCCTGAGCCTCGATGAGTTTTGATAGCAATGCTGCACTTGCGGCGGCCGCAGTTAGGAACGAACGACGTTTCATTAGAACCTCGATGATTTCATAAAGAGTTTATTTACCGACATCTTTACTATTTAACTAGCAATTGATGCTAATAGAAGGCACTGGGAATGTCGAGGTCGGGAAGAAGCCGGCAACCACACCGAGTCGCTACATATTTACGATGGAAGGCACGTTTATGCGCTTAGCTTGGTCGGTTTGCCAGTTATCAGTGCCATAATCTTTTTCAATTTTGGGAGCTAGAAATCCGCGGCTTCAAGAAAAGGTCCATCTACACATAGCCGACTACCGTCAGGACTATCGCAGGCACCGCAGATACCAACACCACACTTTGTGAGATAGTCAATTGCATTGTAGATCTGTTCCGGTTGGCAAAATTCCCGCTGAATAGTTTCAGCAGCGTGGACCATCTGAGACGGGCCGCAGTTATAAAAAATCAGTTTGGTAAGCTGTTCTTCAGATAACTTACTAAGGTGATGCTCTAGTAACTCAGTTATTACGCCATGATACCCGCAGCTGCCATCATCGGTCGCAATATGCAAGTCACTAACGGCGGCAGTTTCTTCGATGAAGTAGAGTCGATCTTTACTGCGGGCGCCAAAGAAGATTTCCGTGTTGCCAAAATCTCGAGCAATCTGCCAGACGGCAGCCAACCCCGTTCCCCCTGCTACTGCGAAGATCTTGGCCCCTTCCGGAGGGCACGCTGCGTTGCCATAAGGTCCTCTAATATATGCTTCTACACCAGGTTCGACGTGCATGAGGGAATCTGTAAATTGGCCAAGGTTTATAACGGCCAGCTGAAAAGGATCGTCTGTTAGAGCAGAAAAGGGTTTCTCCCCTAGCCCGGGAATCCAAAGAAAAACAAACTGGCCTGCCTGTATATCGATCTTTCGATCAAAAGTGAGAATGCATATGTCGTCTGTTATTTTTTCTTTGTTCACGAGCGTTACTGTTTTGAAACGCATGTCGATATCGTAACGCACCAGTCGTTCAGCATTCTCGGTGGTGTTCTCAAGATCTTTGCTGAGCTCTTGGAAGTAGAGCGCAATTTTTTTGGTGTTCATGCCAACTAGCGCTGAGCCGATGCCTATAATGCTGGCCCCAGCTTCCTGGAATTCCCTAACATTGGCGGCACTGCTGATACCGCCACAGCCAATTATGGGGCAGGAAACAGAAGCGTTGATTTCTTTTACAATTCTGAGAGCGGTAGGCAGAATGCCTTTCCCGGATACCCCGCCTTTCTCATTGCTCAGGATAGGATGGCCATGGGCTTCGTAGCACTTAGGGCCCATTGTGTTAATGGCGCAAATTGCATCAGCACCTCCTTCAACAGAGGCAATGGCAATTTCATCCAAATTAGGAACGTTCGGAGTCAACTTCGGTATGACAGGGATCCCAACAGCAGCTTTTACCGCACAGATTATTTCTTTAACGAGTTCTGGATCTTGACCCATATCCATGCCGTAACCTTTGGCATGGGGGCAAGATAGGTTTAGTTCTAGTCCATCGGCAAAAGGTGCAAGGATTTTAGCTACATTGACGTATTCTTGAACGCTCCCCCCGAAGATCGAAATCAGTAGAAAACGATCTGAAGGAACAGTAAGTGTCGAAAATAACTCGGCAGCACGCTCAGCACCAGGGTTAGTGAGACCGACAGCATTGGCAAAACAACCCGGCTCATATTGTGTGAGGATCGGCTCAATATAACCAAGTCGTGGTTCCTGGCCGATGCTCTTGGTGGTGAGTATACCCACCTCTGGTATGGTGTTGAATACCCGTTCAATGATATGGGTGGAGCAGGTAACGATTCCAGAGGGGATAGTGAATGGGCCGGAGAGGGACTTACCTAAAAACTCTGTTTTCAACGTGGAGAGAAACTCTTTATCATTCCAAACTCAAGGAAGCATTTTATAGCTTGTTGACTGATAACGCACTAGGGAGGCGCAAAAAGAGCGCAGGAGTTTCTATTTTATTTGGAAAACAAATAATCGTTACTTCAACTTCCATTGAACGAAGACACGAAGCATCCCATGGTAGTTAAGACGCACAGTTTAAAGCGGGTCAAGACTCTCTGGGTCGATTAAAGCAATATCTCTAAAAATTAGAGCATTTTTTTCAGGGTTGGTTTTGTCACCTTGCCCATAGCGTTCCTTGGCAGCGCTTCAACGATCTTGATTGATTTGGGGATCTTGTAGGACGACATTTTTCCGTCACACCAATTTTTTAGCGAGTCGTAGTCTAGTTCCGCTCCCTCCCGTACGGCAATGAATGCGGTAACCGCTTCGCCCCAAGTGTCATCCTCCACCCCGATTACTGCTACCTCGATGATGTCTTCCTGGGTCAGCAAAACCCCCTCGATTTCCAGAGCTGAGAGTTTGTAACCTCCCGACTTAATGATATCCACTGAAGAACGGCCCATAATACGGTAATAGCCATCCTCTACCACAGCTACGTCGCCTGTACAGAACCAGCCATTTTTAAACGATTCTCTGGTGGCCTGCTCGTTATCCCAGTATTCAAGAAACACGTTGTCTCCTTTAACTCGAATCTCGCCTGATATTCCTTCCTCGGTAATAGGCTCGTCTTCCTCATCGAACAGCTGGGTCTCAACACCAGGCAGTGGTTGGCCCACATATCCCGCGCGGCGTTCACCGTCGTAAGGGTTAGAAATGCCCATGCCGATCTCTGTCATACCGTAGCGTTCCAGTAGCACCTGATCGGTTAGTTCCTGCCATTGGTTAAATAGTTTTACTGGGCAAGCTGCCGAGCCGGAAATGTTAAGTCGCATTGCGCCAAAGCCATCGCAGATCTTCTGGACGCGTTCAGGTTTGATCGTGTCGAAGTACTGAATCAGTTTTACATAGATGGTTGGCACAGCCATAAACACGTTAAAGGTCTTGGCAATGACTTGACTGCTGATGTTAGGAATATCGAATTTGGCAAACAAGTGAACAGTGGCTCCTGCCCACAAACCACAGCATAGAATGTTGATAATTCCATGGATGTGATGCAGGGGCAGGAAAAGTGGAATTATGTCATCCTCGGTCCAGGACCAGGCTTTTATCAGTGTTGTAATTTGCGCGTGAATCGTCTTATGTGTACTAACCACGCCTTTGGGTTTATTAGTGGTGCCGCTAGTAAACAATATCATGGCTCGTCGTTCTGGAAGGATCTCAGGCAGCTGACTAGCTTCAGTGGCTAGCAGATCTTCTACGGATAGCAGTGCGATATTGAGTGAATCACATAATTCTCGCAGTGACTCTTGGTGTTCTTTATTGGCAATCATGCGGGTCACACCGGCGCAATTGAGATAATGGTCAAGCTCTGTTACGGCCGAGGCGACGTTTAATGGAACCGCGATGCCGCCAGCGCGCCATACACCATGCATCGTAGTTACGTAATCAAGGCTTGCCGGCATAAAGAAAGCAATTCGTTCTTCTTCGAGGTCAGCCTTGCCGTTTAACAAGCCTGCCGCGAAGTTATTGATTCTTCGGTTGACTTCGCTGTAACTGTGTTTGTTGCCGCCATCCACAAGAGCAACTTTGTCATTTTCGTTTCTTAGGCTGGGGAAGGAATCTATTGCCATTGTTTCTCTACTCTAAAAGTCTTTCCTATATATAGTTATTAATACTGGGGTATAAAAATCAGAACATGCTGCTAACGATGAAGAACAGGATCGAAGGCCCTAACAGACATCCTACGCCTGTATAAAATGTAGCAGTCATGGCTCCATAGGGAACCAGCTTTGGATCAGTTGCGGCGAGGCCAGCAGCCACTCCGCTGGTAGTCCCCATCAATCCCCCGAACACCATGGCGGACTGTGGGTTATCCAAGCCGATGTGTCGCGCAACTAGAGGTGTACCAATCATTACTAAGATTGATTTCACTAAGCCTGCCGCGACACTGAGGGTGATAATAGCATCGCTGGCACCTATCGCTTCTCCAGTTACCGGACCGACGATGTAGGTCACAGCCCCAGCACCAATTGTTGTGATCGCAGTGGCATCAGTGTAACCAAACATTACTGCGATCATCGCGCCGACAACAAAAGAGACGATTACTCCGGCGAAGATGGATATCACACCGGCTATACCGGCCTTTCTCAATTCGCTCAAATGGACACCAAATGCGGTGGCCACAATGGCGAAATCTCGCATCATGCCGCCACCCATTAAACCAACGCCTCCTAGCAAGGCGATATCTGCAACTCCAGTATTGCCGCCGGTAGCCACTCCGCCGAAGTAGGCGGCCACTAGGCCCAGAGCAATAGCGATAGCCGAACCATGTATACGACCTTGGGTTAACTTGTCTGCGAGAAAATAGGAAACCCAGATGGTGACGCCGACCACCGCGAAGGCCACAATAAGGTTATTACGAACAAAGACTGACGCGACAATATCCATTACGCAGTCCCCTGTTCTTTATCACGGCTTTCCGTTCCCGGTGTTACACCCCCGATTTTACTTAGCACTGGTACCAGCGCAAAACTGACAATAACTGCTGCCACTCCTGCGAGTAGGGCCAGTAACCCCCCGTCGACAGCCGCAGCTACGTTCTGACGGGCTGCCATGGCTACCACGATAGGTATATACATAGCGCTCCAGAAGTTAATACCAGTTCCAGCAACTCCTTGAGTGAGTGTCTTGAATTTTTCTGAATTACTCGCAAATACAAGGAACAACATGGCTATGCCCACACCACCAACATTAGCCTCAACATTCAGAGCAACGCCAAGAGATTCGCCAATTAACATGCCTAGGATTAGGCAAACAGATAGCATGGCTACACCATAAACAATCATTGTTTTTATCCTTCTTTAAAATGCAGCGTTTCGTTATTAAGAGGAAGAAGATTGATGATATGACGAGGGAAGGGTTTAGTGCAATTTACACAGAGCTGTCCTTTATCGAATAATGGAGTAAGTAAGCCGTTGTATTGAAGCCTATTTGTTTGACTTAGCAAGAGGCTTATAGCTTAATTGTGCTCCGGTCCAAGTGGGGTCTGGGGGCTATTCCAGACGGGGTTTAGACCAATCTTTGCAACTTAATTTATTATGGATTTGACATGACGAAACTTCTCAGGTTGCTAGCTTTAACCATGCTAGGCGGACTATTGCCAACTACCGTGGGCCTGGCTCAAGGCGTAACTACCGAAATTCTGGAAAATGCCCAGAATTATTCAGATCGTTGGGTAACTTATGGTAGGAATTATGGTGCCTGGCGTTATATGCCTGACGACCAGATCAATCGTGAAACCGTGGCTAATCTGCGCCCTGTCTGGATCAAACAGACAGGTGTTACCGGTGGCGCGTTCGAGGTAACTGCTCTCGTGAACGATGGGCGCATGTATCTCACAACAGCAAATAGTCACTTGTTTGTAGTGGACCCTTTAAGCGGTACTGAATTGTGGCGTTACGATCATGAATTCGAAAATGTCGATCTCTGTTGCGGTCCCCATAACCGTGGAGTTGCGCTTTACGAAGACAAGGTATTCTGGGGCACGCTTGATGCTCACCTGCTGGCTTTTGATGCGGCTACTGGTATCCAGCTTTGGGATGCGGAAGTGGGCGACCATCGTGAATCTTTCTCCGTCACAGGAGCGCCACTCGTCGTCAAGGACATGGTGTTAATTGGGGTTGGGGGTGGTGAGTTCGGCATTCGCGGGTATATTGATGCCTATGACGTAAATACGGGCGAATTACGCTGGCGTTTCTATACAACAGCGGGTCCAGAGGATCCCAACAATGCCTCTTGGGAAGGAGACTCTTGGCAAACTGGAGGCGGCCCAACCTGGGTTACGGGGACTTACGATTCTGAATTGAACTTGGTGTTCTGGGGAACAGGCAATCCCTGGCCAGACATCAACAATGCCGTTCGCCGCGGAGATAATCTTTATACCAATTCCGTCGTAGCATTGAACGCCGACGATGGTGAGCTAGTATGGTTTCATCAGACCTCACCGCGGGATGAGTTTGATCACGATTCCACTTCTGAGCCGATGATTATCGATGAAATATTTGAAGGTGAACTTCGTAAAATGATTGTTCACGTTTCGCGAAATGGACATGTCTATGCAATGGATCGTGAGACGGGTGACTTTCTTTGGGCAGGTGAATATACCCGCGTAAACTGGGCTTTGCGCGATGAAAGTGGTAAACCCGTGCTCAAGGAAGAACTCTATAACCCTGCGAGTACAGTTGTGTTTCCCGGTATATTCGGAGGCAAGAATTGGCCACCGGCTTCCTACAGTCCTGACACGCACATGTTATATATACCCACCACCGAGTGGGGTACCACTTTTATTCGTCGGGAAGGAGAAGGTAGGCCTGGCACAATGTACTTAGGAGGTATTCCACGTTTCGAGCCTTCAGGTACAGGATACCTAGTCGCATTCAATATGCTAACCGGTGAAATAGAGTGGCAAGAGGAAACGCCCGGAAACTTTAACTGGGCTGGCACACTAACAACCGGTGGAGGCTTGGTTTTCTCTGGAGCAGCTGATGGTTACTTGCGTGCTTATAACGACGAAACGGGCGAAGTGCTCTGGGAATTCCAGACTGGTAGTGGCCTCTACGCACCGCCAACCAGTTTCACGATCGATGGCGAGCAATACATTGGAATAGCCTCGGGTACCAGGGATCCGGTTACCCGGGCCGGTGTAGCTACAGGTATTGCACCAGGAAACTATATTCTATTCAGCTTGTAACACGTCCTATGGGGATTGATTCAGTGCTATTGAGGAGTATTGCAACAGTGTTCGTCGGCATGCTTTCCATGTTTACGAATGCTGGTGTTGGTGAAGGGCAGGAACTTTATGACGCCTATTGCCAGATATGCCACGGTGGCGTTGGTGAAGGCCAGACCATGGGCAAACCGCTAACGGATACAGTAGCTAATCGATTGACTGATGAGGAGTTGATCGCAGTAATTACCGATGGACGGGAAGGTACTGGCATGACTGCCTGGCGAAGCTCATTCACAGAAACAGAGATCTTCGATATTGCAACCTATGTCAAAATTCTGCAGGGTAAGGACGGTATAAATCTGGCTGATGACAAAGCAGTTCCCAGCGATGACAAAGAGGTGCTAGCTGGTGAATTGCTCTTCACCGGAAAGGCCGGGTGTGTCACATGTCATTCTTACAACGATCAGGGGGGGATTGTTGGCCCGTCCTTAGATGGTGTTTTTGCCCGATTGGGTGAAAGCGGGTTAAATCGTGCACTGTCCAATCCGTCTGCTTCGATTGTTACCGGGTATGAAGCCAAGGAGGTTGTGATGGAAGACGGAACATTGATTCGGGGGCGATATCGTAATGATTCTGACGTAGCGGTGCAGATTCAGAGCGCAGATGGCCGCCGATGGGTAACTTATTTTAAAGATCGAGTCCAATTACTAAATGATTCTAAGGAATCCCTTATGCCTGACATCTACGCCACGTTCGGTGCAACTGAGCAGAATCAGTTGATGGCATTCCTGAAATCGTTGTGAAGCCTTTGTTCTATGGGGACACTGAAAAGTCTCCCGGCCCCCTTTTTGACACAAGGCCAAACAGAGGGCGGGATTCTCAAGGGCCGCCTGGACGCAGGGAGAATCGAAAGTACTGCGGCCAAACGTTTGCAATACAACATTAGACCATTATGCTGTGTTACAAACTACAACATACCACTATATATAGTGGATCACAAGCTATTTGCAAGGCTCAGTTTTAGTCAATTTTTGACACTGTACGGAAGTTTAAAACTGTCGTTTTTCACACAATATTTCAATCACATTCTATATAATAAAGCAAATACTTTACTATATAGAATGTGATTGCTGAGTTGAATTTTTAAGTTGGAATTTTTTGGCGTGTGATTCGGTCGTTCTAGAGAACCGTCGCCTTAATAAGGTAGTGCTACAGTTCTCGTACCCAGATGTTGCGATAAGACACTACTTGTCCATGGTCTTGCAGAGTGATAGGCATCTTGCCTGTGCAATCTTGGATGCGTTCTTCTTGCGAGTAGGGGCCACATCGGGCCTTGTATTCTGGTTGTGGCGTGAAGGTAGCTCCCTGTAATTCGACATTATTTTGCACTAACACACCGTTGTGTAGAACAGTAAGGTAGGCTGGTGATTTCAGATTTCCCTTCTCCCACACAGGAGCTGTGAAAACAATATCAAACACTTGCCACTCGCCAGGAGGTTTCGTGACATTGACCAAAGGCGGTTGTTGCAAATAGATAGCGGCTGCCTGACCATTTATGTAGGTGTCGTTATCCCAGCTGTCCAGGATTTGTAATTCAAATAGGGAATGAAGGAACACACCACTGTTACCGCGACCCTGTCCACTACTCCGGATGACATCTGTTGGGCGCCATTCGATGTGCAGTTGTGTATTACCAAACGCTTGCTTGGTCTTTATAGTGCCAACGTCTCGATCCACTGTAATCGCGCCATCTGCTATATGCCAGCGCGCCGGGCCATCGTCTGCAGTGCGATTCCATGCATCTAAGTTGCTACCGTCGAATAAGATGATCGCATCGGAAGGAGGCGAACCGGTTTCTGAAGGCGTGACTCGAACTGGCACCGGTTCATAAATTGCACGATCTTGGCCAAGCGCAATCAGGTGAGGCATTAACACGGCAATAAGCAGTAACTTTTTCATTGAGATGATCTCCAAGTATTCTTATCAAGTAGTCAGGTTACCGTCGTCATCCCACTCGGCGATAATTTCCTTACGCGATTGGTCCACGCATTTTGATATCCACTCGGCGTTGTATTCCATGCCGTGTTTCTGTAGGACATAATCCGGTACTCCATCCCAGACATTCGGTGTATTACCGATATAACCTAAATCCTTGAACCCTTGCTCGGTGGTGTAGTATCCAGTCATGGTGAAGTTACGCATCAAGGAGAAGAAACTGATGCCGGGTTGTAACGTGGAATTTCCCTGGTCCGGATAGGCAATCTCATCGCATATACTTAACCGCTGGTCCTCGGTAATGTTAATGAAGTTACCCCCAAAATTTTCGATGGCGTAACTGTCCAGCCAGGCAATGCCTCCTCGCACAGGCAGTTTATACTGGTCACGATCCTTAACCATGAACTCCACAAAGTCGGGCAGACCTGCATCCAGGGCGCCACCGTTAGGATGATCATTAGGCAGAATGATGTCGCACAGTATGGCAATGGTAAGCAGTTCATTCTCACGGAAATAGTTTTCCGCGAACAATTCTGCGTCTGTTTGTTTTTCTGCTTCAGTCCGACCGTAAGAAAAGAATCTGGGCAAGGGAATCCAATTGATATTGCTTGCAGCACCTAACTTTCCGCTGGAGGTGATAATGCTACCGCTCAACGGGGCTAGGAATAAAGACTTCAAGTATTCTCTTCGATCCATACTCATCTCTTAAAGATTCCTTTGCATCATTTGTTCGATGATGTATTCCGATTGACGCCAGGCCAGGGCAAGGATCGTCCAAGTCGGATTTTTATCCGCCTGCGAGACGAATGGGCCGCCATCAGCGATGAACACATTTTTTGCGCCATGCAGTTGACCAAACTCATTGGTTACTGAGGAAGCAGGGTCGATTCCCATGCGTGTCGTACCTACCTCATGAATAATCTCACCGGGTTTGGTAAGGCCATAGTCTTGATCGGCGCCCGGTTTATCGCCTAGCAAAACTCCTCCTGAGGCGGTAAGCAGTTCTTCCATGGTGTCTTGCATATGCTTGGCCTGGTTAATTTCGTTCTCGGACCAATGATAGTCGAAGCGCAGTACAGGGATGCCCCATTCATCGACCACGGTGGGATCGAGTTCACAACGGTTGTGATATTGAGCAATGCTCTCACCACGACAGGCGATACTCAGCCTGGAACCGTAGAATTTTCTGATGTCATCCCGTAACTGGTTACCGTATCCGCCGACCTGTTTACCTAGGAACTCGTTGTACTGGTTAACGGCGAAGCCAAATCCGTAGGAGGGCATGCTCATGCCGCCTCCAATTTCCAGGTGATAACCGCGGGTAAATTCCAGCCTCTCGCCTTGGAGCCACCATGGAGTGTAAACATGCATTCCTCCAACGCCATCTTCGTTATAGATGTCACGGTCCATAAGATCCGGTAAAAACGCAGCCCGACTGGCACCGGTGGAGTCATGCAAATAACGGCCAACATAATCACTGCTGTTGCCCAGCCCGTTCTCGTGTTGTGCACTCTTTGAGTTGAGTAGGATTCTTGCGGAGCTGCAAGCCGAGGCTGCGAGGACCACACTTCGGCTCTTGAGTTGATATTCCTGATTCTCTTCTTTGTTTACATATGAAACCCCGGTAGCTAACCCCTCCGCATCGGTGGTTACCTCCCTTACCATGGAATTTGTATAAAGGTCTACCTGACCTCCTTGAAGCACTGGGTAGATAAGCACGGTACTTGAGGAAAAATCAGCATGAATGCCACACGCTCTGCTGCACTGGCCACAATAGAAACACACGCCGCGATCATTATTGATTCGCTTGGTAAGAATAGATTTGCGCGCTGGGTAAACCGGCACACCGGATTTCTTGGCACCTTCAATATAGTAGAGTTCATGCAGCCGTGGTTTCGGAGCTGGTAAAAAGAACCCATCGGGGTCATTGTAAAGGCCCTCGTTGCTTCCATAGACACCTACCAGCTTGTCCAGTTTGTCATAGTAGGGTTTGATGTCGTCGTAACCGATGGGCCAGTTATCACCAAGTCCGTCGATGTCTTGGTGCTTGAAATCGATGGGGCCGAAACGTAGTGCTATGCGGCCCCAGTGATTGGTGCGGCCTCCAAGCATGCGGCCGCGCCACCACATGAAATCGGTGTTACCTTTCATAGTGTAAGGTTCGCCATCGAGATGCCAGCCACCGATGCACGAGTTATAATCACCGAAGGGTCGGCGCAGGGTGCTGGCGCCACGGCGAGGGGACTCCCAGGGATAGCGAAGTTGTGTACGCTGTCCTTCATCAGCCGGGTCGTAATAATCGCCTGCTTCCACCAAAGCTACCTTAAGGCCTGCGTTGGCGAGCAGATGAGTTGCCATCCCGCCACCGGCACCGGAGCCAACTATGATTACATCGTATTTCTGCTGAGGCATTGGCGACTGTTTTCCTAAAACCGGATGTCGTTCAAGGTGTTGTAGCTAAAAGCGATGGAGTTGATGCCATCGGTTGGGTAGTCATGCTCGATAAAATAGTGTTTGAAGCCGGCAGTGTCGACATGACTAAAAATTTGGGCAAAGTCAATCACACCGCGTCCCACATCCACCATTTCACCCCCGGTATTACGGTCCTTGACGTGCAACATTGGAAAGCGATTGGGCCATTGACCAAAGTACGTAACAGGATCATGGCCAGCATTAATGATCCAAAATAGGTCCATTTCAAATACAACAAGATCCTCTTGAGTTAAATAAGTCAGATAGTCATAACCGATCTTGCCCTGTTCCTGAGCCTCGAACTCGAAGCTGTGGTTGTGGTAACCCATTTGAATATTAGCTTCTTTGGTTTTTTCTCCAGCGGTGTTAAGAGTATCTGCATGCCGTTCGTAATCACTGAGCGAGCGTTCATTACCCGGGAGTGAAGGTACGACTATATATTGTTGCCCGATTGTCGCGGCTGTTTCTATTTCTCGTTCCAGGTTTTCGCGGATGGCGTTTAACTGAATATGAGCCGCAGGAGAGACCAGTCCAAAACTATCCAAAATCCGTCGAACCTCGACTGGTGTTTTACCATGGTAGCCGGCAAATTCCATTTCCTTGAACCCAAGTTCTGCTAATTGCTCTAATGTGCCTTCAAAATCCTCTGCCATCTCGGCACGGAGTGAATACAATTGAAGACCTATAGTTTGGGCCTTTCTATTTTGTGCGAGCGCCAGGCTAGGACTGCTGGCGATTATGCCTGTTAGTGCAGCCTTCTTAAGGAAGTCGCGCCGCGTTTGACACGGAGATAGGAATCGTTTGCGCATTATTGTTCTCCTAACTTGAAACGGCAGTGTATCGAATCAGGGAAAGTTAGAACAGACCAAAGCTTTGAGGTTGCCAGGATAGGCAAGGGAGAAGGGTTAGATATAGGGAATGACCCATTAACGCAAAAGCTAATAATGTTTCGCTTAATATACACAATCTCTGAATACTAGACTCTTGTTCTCATAGTCATCGAACAAAAATGGCGATTAGCTGGGGTTAAAGATGTTGCCAGATAGATCCGGCGGCATTTGAGCTAACGGCTTTCTCTACGAACTTAACGCCTTTAACGCCGTCAGTTACATCTGGCACCAGTGTAGTCAATGATTTGCCGGTGCGACTCGCTTCTATCATGTCAGCAATATCTTGGTAGAGGTTGGCAAAGCCTTCCAGGAAGCCTTCCGGGTGCCCAGCCGGGATTCGGGTTGCTCTTGCTGCCGTCTCGCCAACAGCAGGTCCACCGCGCGTCAGGATTTGGCGAGTTTCCCGAAGCGGCCTGTATTGCAGATAGTTCGGATCTTCTTGGGCCCATTCTAGCCCTCCCTTGTCGCCAAAAAGCCGAATACGTAATGCGTTCTCCTGACCGCTAGCGACCTGACTCGACCACAGCATGCCCTTGGCACCATTACTGTAGTGCAATAGGATATTGGCATTGTCATCCAAGCTGCGTCCGGCAACAAAAGTATCAAGATCGGCCAGCAGGGATTTGGCTTCCAGTCCGCTGATGAATTCTGCTAGGTGAAAAGCGTGAGTACCGATATCGGCTATGGAACCTCCGGTGCCGGCCCGTGTGGGATCGGTACGCCAAGCGGCTTGTTTCTGGCCTTCGGCTTCAATATTCGTGGCGAGCCAGTCTTGGGCATACTCGACTTGAATTACACGAATATTTCCCAGCTTGCCTGCTGCAACCATTTCCCGCGCATGTCTCACCATTGGGTACCCACTATAGTTGTAGGTAATGGCGAAGATTAGCCCACTTCCTTCCACGATCTTCTCAATTTGTTCCGCGTCTTCAAGGCTTGATGACAAGGGCTTATCGCAAATGACGTGGATGCCGGCCTCAAGGAAAGCTTTTGCTACTGCACAGTGAAGATGGTTGGGCGTGACTATAGCAACGGCCTCGATTCCATGTTTTAGCTTGCCTTCTTTCTTTGCCATTTCCTCGAAACTTGCGTAGGCCCGCCTTGGATCGATTCCAAGTTCAGCGGCAGAGTCCGCGGCTCGTCTTGGCTCACTGCTTAAAGCCCCCGCCAAGAGTTCGTAGCGGTCATCAAGGCGAGCGGCGATGCGATGGATACTACCTACAAAGGCTCCAATCCCACCTCCGACTATTCCCAGCCTGATTTTTTCACTACTCATTTAACACCTAGAATGCGTTTATTAGCCGCTTCGTCTGTTCCAGCGTTAGCGAAATCGTCGAATGCGTTTTCTGCCACATGAATGATGTGATCGCAGATAAACTCGGCGCCTTCCCTTGCTCCATCTTCCTGATGTTTCAGGCAGCACTCCCATTCCAGCACTGCCCAGCCGTCGAAGTCATGTGCGGCGAGCTTGGAGAAGATGCCCTTGAAATCCACTTGGCCATCCCCAAGGGAGCGGAAACGACCGGCACGATCAATCCAGGATTGATAACCGCCATAGACACCCTGCTTGGCAGTAGGATTAAATTCTGCATCCTTTATGTGCACCAGCTTGATCCGATCCCTATACTCATCCATGAAAGCCAGGTAATCGAGCTGCTGTAATACAAAGTGACTGGGATCGAACAGGATATTGCATCGAGCATGATTGTTAACTCGCTCGAGAAACATTTCAAAGGTAATGCCGTCATGTAGGTCTTCACCCGGGTGAATTTCGAAGCCGATATTCACACCAGCATCATCAAACGCATTCAAGATTGGTAACCAACGTTTAGCCAACTCATCGAAGGCAGTTTCCACAAGGCCCGCAGGACGTTGTGGCCAGGGATAAAAATAAGGCCAGGCCAGGGCGCCAGAAAAACTTGCGTGGTTAGTAAGCCCTAGTTGAAGCGAAGCCTTGGCGGCATTGAACATCTGCTGCATTGCCCAATCGGTACGTGCCTTCGGATTCCCTCTTACTTCTTTCGCCGCAAAGCCATCGAACATTTCGTCATAAGCCGGATGTACGGCTACTAGTTGGCCCTGCAGGTGGGTGGATAGTTCGGTAATCTCAATATCGTATTTGGCCAGAGTAGCTTTTACTTCGTCGCAATAATTTTGGCTTTCCGCTGCAAGGGTCAGGTCAAACAGCCGTGTATCCCAACTGGGAATTTGAACGCCCTTGAACCCAAGCTTGGCTGCCCAGGCTCCGATTTCATCCAGGGACTTGAAAGGAAAGTCGTCAGAGGCAAACTGCGCTAGGAAAATTGCCGGGCCTTTGATTGTTTTCATATTATTAAAAAGGACCTTTCCAGATAATAAACTAGCTTTGCAGGGAGAAGTTATTACAAAAGTCGCCACAATGTAATATTAGCGAGGGTATATTTTCTCAGGGAACATGAATCAGAAGAGCTAGATTCCATAATACGCTATGACAGTTGGTTATAATGGGAGGCGTATTCCCTCTCTTGCCACGTTAAAACCTTCTGAACGAACGAACTGAGCCTGCTCGCTCTCTTCATTCAATAAGGGATTCGTGTGATTGAAATGGATGAACCAGACTTTATTGCGCTGCTCTGGTGTAAAGTTTCCAAATAACGCCATACTTTCAGTCACGAAAGGATGGGGTATTTGGGACATATCCCGGTTTCCGAGCTCGCCGTCTTTGTAAAAGGTTGCATCTAGGAGAGCGTAGTCGACCTCCTTTATGAGTTCGGTGATATCAGTATCCCAAATGGACCACTTGTTAATATCTGGAATAAAAATGGCGCTTTTGTTGGGGCCTAATATCCGGTATCCCACAGTCTCGGAATACTCATCACGATGCGGTACGGTAAATGGTATTACAGTTATCGTGCCCAATCGTTGTTCGCGTTGGTTCTCAAGTGGCATTAGTTCTATGTTATTCAGTTCTACTAGTTGGCTCCAAGGGCCGTTAGTTTCAAGAAATGATTTAAAGCGAGGCATAGCAAAGACAGGAATAGCAGATGTTCCCATTGCTTCGTGTCCAAAAAACATTAACCCTGTGTAGTGGCCGATGTGAGCGTGAGTAAGGAACACACCAGCCAGGGTGAAAAGTTCGTCGGGAGCCTCTACTTCTAGTTCGTACAGTTGGTCAGGGAGATCGGGAGTGGCCTCGAATAGATACTTACGAGACGAAGCAGGATCAATCAAAGCGATAGAGGTAGCACTTCGCTTAAATGAATCATCTTGCCAGCCCGGCAAGCAGTGCGGTGAATAACAACCAGCTTGGGGGTAGCCAGCATCCTGGGCAACGCCGATTATATAGAGATAAGGAGCGTTATTTTCAGCGGCAAATGTGAATGCCGTGATTAGAGGCAGAAACAGAAAAAGAATTCTAGTCATCCAGTTCGTATGCTCAGAGTGGTTATTCGCTAATTGGGTTTCCTACTTTCACGTTACCATCACTGAGAATGGTTGCTCGTAGCCCAGCTTTATGTACGAGTTCTGGTAGCACAGCAGAATGCACGGTCCTTGCGAGCATGGAACAAGGTTCACACAGCTCCATCCCGTGACAAAGGGCTTCCCCAACCTTGAAATTTTTGCCTACCAATTGATTAAGATCAATACCACTAGTGACGATGTTGCGGCGGAAATCCCCGTATTTCAATTCAGACTGATGGTCAGCGAGAAATACATCCAGTTCCTCTCTTGCGATCAAGGTCACGTGGTTATCGGGAATAGACTTGTTTTGGCTCATCAGCATTCTAGCCATTTCATGGTAGCGATCGCCGACAATGCCCTTGCCGGCTTCGAGACTTGCTTGATCGACCTGTTGTACCGCATTGCTTCTCTGTGGGGCGATATGAATTTCCTCAACTTTTCCCATAATCATCTCTTTTTCCGATTAAGTTTCCACAAGTAACGGATCTAGCTCCCCATTATTTGAATTACATCTAGCGATTGAAGAACAATTTCTTCGATGCAAGCAATTTTAGGGTTGATGGTTTTATTCCGACATCAATGCCAATATCGCGCCAGCCGGGTCTTGGATCACGCAAAAATTGCTACCGGCGATTCGCTGCGGACCGTTCAGTAACTTGCCGCCAAGTTTTTCACATTTTGCAATACTTTCTTTAATGTTTGCGACACGAACATAGATTAACCATTGGCTGGGCAAGTTTGCATTACTGCCGCGCTCATGGCATATACCAGCGACCGTAGCGTGGGTGCCGGGTAGGTTGATATTGAAGTCGCTGTAACTGCCCATATCGACTTCACTGCTGCTCCATCCTACTACTGCACAATAAAAATCTTTTATCTGGGAAGCTTCGACAACGTTGAGATCCATCCACTCGATGCGGCCAATGCTTGGCAGGTTTTCTTTGGGGGCTTCACTCTCATAAACTTTGTCAGTATCTTCAACCATAGTTGATCATCTCATGTAATATTAGTCGGCAAACCATCCAAACTAATCTGATTTTTCTCGTGCCAGTACTCTTCCATATTCCCAGCACCTTTCGCTTCCAGCCACTTGTCCATATTGTCCCGTGGTTGCTTATAATCGTAGAAAGGCACACCGAAGCCGCAGGAGGTTTGCGCCAATTCAATAGTAAAGCTCAGATATTGTCTGGCGCTGGGAAAGTTTTCGAATAAAGAGGCCATCTTTTTCCATTCTTTGTCTCGAGGGTGAATGGCTTGGGCTTTTCCATATAGACGCAATATTTTCGGATTGTCATCGAATGCGCAAAACATGATCGTCATGCGATCATTTTGAAGTAAATGTGCTGCGGTTTCATTGCCACTGCCCGTGATGTTCAACCACACTATGTGATTCGAATCTATCACACGTAAAGAGTCGTAGCCCTTTGGTGATACGTTTATGGTACCTTTGTCAGAGGCTGTACCCACGAAGAATATTTTCTGATGCCGGATAAATTCTATGAGGTTTTCTGATAGTTTATCGTAGCGTTTCGCCATGGTTTCCTCCTTAGTCAGATTATTGGAAGAGTGAGTCTTAATGATTATTTGGCGTGAACTCAATCAATAAGTTAAGCGAACAGCTCTTACCGAGAAACCCGTAATGTCTTGGCAGACTCAGTCTTGGGCCTATCTAACTTAACCAGCTCTTCTTAGTTTTGCACGAGCCTCAATTAGGTAATGCAAATACATAGAGAGCGTTGCCATTGTTAGGGTGTCGAACATCCGGAGCAATGACGCGAGGTACTGTACGGGGACTCACTCCACGTGCACCCATAGCTGTAGTAACGGCAAGATATTGTTTACCATTTATAGCGAAGGTTACTGGGTGTCCCTGTACAGAGGTACCGAGTCTTGTTTCCCAGAGAATTTCGCCGTTCCGGGCATCGAAGGCACGAAATCGACGGTCGAGATCGCCAACGAACACTAGATTGCCGGCCGTTGACATTGTTCCGGTCAGGAATGCAGCACGCTGCTCATAACTCCACGTTTGGGTCATCGTGTCGACATTGAATGCGGCGAGCTTCCCCATGTTTCCATTGGAGCCCGGCATCTCAAACCAGCGGCGATTGGCCGCGGTACCGCCAGCACCCTGTACTAATGGCACCTCACGTGCGGCGATTTCCAGACAAGACTGGCTCAGAGGCATGATCAGGTTGGCGGTTGGTTCATGATAAGTCATAGAGTGCCAGTCCTTGCCACCTGCTGTAGAAGGACAAACTGAAATCCATTGATCAATCTGGGCGTTCTGAATATCTTGTCGGTAGGTCACTTCACCTGTGTTTGGATCAATATTAGTGAAGGCGTTTTGAAATACGGTTTCAACGTGGGATACAAAATCGCCAGTAACACGATCGTGTTTCCAGAGAATGCCGTGTTTGCCATTCGAAAATACATATTTGTCGTCACCGCGATCGATTAATACCCGTTCAAAGACTTCGTCTAGGTCGAGCGCCTCCGCGGGCACGTGCTGGAAGTGCCAGCCGAGTTCACCATTATCGACGCTGACAGCTACGGTTGAATTTGTAAATAGACCGGCATCGTAGATCGACAATGAGCGGGAAGCCGGCATCCAGGGCTTTTGTTGTGCGGTGCCCCAGTACGTAAGATTCAGTTCAGGATCGTAGCTGCCAGTTATCCAGGTTTCACCGCCGGCGCGGAATAGATCATCGATGTTGCCCCATGTGTCGCCACCTGGTTCATCCGATTCAGCTACTGTGTTAAACCGCCATTCCAGTTCTCCTGTATCAGCATTATGGGCACTGATGAAGCAGGGGTCCTCAATGTAACGTGAACAACCCGCTAGGCCTTGGATTATTTTGCCGTCGGCAACAATGGGCCCGCTAGAATTTTCAAAGCCTTTGCTGTTGTCTGCGATCTGGGTTTCCCATAGGGGCTCACCGGTGCGAGCGTCCAGTGCTATGAGGCGGGCATCAGTTGTGGCGTGGATAATCTTATTGTTGTAGATCGCAATGTTGCGCATGTCCTCGCTGTCTGCGGGGCCAGCGTGATGCTCCCAGATCAACTCTCCGGTTTCTCCATCTAGTGCCTGAATGATGTTGCTGGTGTTTATTAGATAAATAATGCCACCATAAACAAGCGGGGAAGGTTCGGAGTCTCCATCATGCATGCTCCATATCCACTCCAAACGCAAATCGTCTACATTTTGGGTGTTAATCTGATCCAATGGGCTATAACTATGAGCATCATAGGTACGCCGGATCATAAGCCAGTCAGCTGGGTCGGGGTCTCGCAACATGGCATCGGTGACTGGCGTGAAATTTTCGACCGTACCTAATCGGATCACTCCAGTCGGTGATTCAGATTGCGGACCGCGTTGCTGTGCAATAAAAGCTCCTGCGCCAGGCACATTGGTTGCCAACGGATAATCTGCTTCCGAAGTTAGAGCCGGGTTACTATCAGCCACGCCATTGGAGCGCATGACGTAGGCGGTGATATTAAAATAATCCTCTGCGGTTATGCCTTCATTGTCACCGGGCGGCATATTTGCGCGAGTGTAATTGTAAAAATCGACAGGAGATTGTAATGCCCAGGTCGTAAAAAATGATTCGCCACTGATGATCGGGCCTACCGGGGTGCCTTCAAGGTTTTGGCCGTGGCAGGTTGAGCAACTGGTGTTATATGACTCTTCACCGGCATTGGCCTGATCAGTGAAACTTACGGTGGAAGTAGTGGCTGCTGCCGGAGCTGCATCTCCGCTGTTGTCCGGTTCTCTGTCACAAGCGGTCAGCACTAGGATTAAGGATAAGCATGCTAATTTTTTTATTGTTTTCATTTTCCAGAACCTCTAGTTAGGTACTCTGTCCGTAAAAGGAAGAATTCACTGCGCTATGAATCAATCTGGCAACGAGAAGACGTAAATTGCATTACCCCATCTGGGATAGCTAATTTCAGTAGCAATGACACCTGGCACTGTTCGAGGACTGGTACCACCTAAGGCTGTAGTTACGGCGATATATTGTTTACCTTCAATAGCGAAAGAAACCGGGTGACCCTGCACAGAAGTGCCCAGCCGAGTTTCCCAGAGAATCTCACCAGTGCTGACGTCTAATGCCTTGAAGCGGCGGTCGAGGTCACCGACAAAAACCAGATCGCCGCCAGTCGAGATGGTTCCGGTGTGTAAAGAGGCACGCTGTTGATGACTCCACACCTCTTCCATTGTGTCCACATCGTAAGCGCCAACCTTCCCAAGGTTGCCATTAGTACCGGGCATTTCGAAGAATTTACGACTGGCACCTACGCCGCCTCCGCCCTGCACCAATGCGATTTCCCGTGCAGCGTTCTCTAGGCAGGTCTGGCTAAGGGGAGCAATGATGAGTCCAGAAGGAGGGTGATAGCTCATGGAATGCCAGTCCTTTCCACCAGCGCTGCTCGGACAAGCTGAAGTCCATTCATTCAGTTGAGCGTTCTGGATATCTGCTCGGTAGGTGACTGCTCCTGTTTCGGGATCAATATCAGTAAAGGCGTTCTGGAAAACAGTTTCTTTGAACCCTATGAACTCACCGGTTATGCGATCATTCTTCCAGAGAATGCCGTGCTTTCCGATAGAAAATACAAATTTGTCATCACCGCGATTGACTAGCACTCGTTCGAACACTTCATCTAGATCTAGTGCCTCCGCAGGTACATGTTGGAAATACCAGTCTAGTTGACCCGTATCGACATTCACGGCAACCGTGGAATTTGTAAACAATCCAACGTCATAGATGGTCATGTGACGCGAGACCGGAACCCAGGGTTTTTGTTGAGCAGTACCCCAATAGGTCAGTCTTAGATCGGGGTCGTAACTGCCTGTTATCCAGGTTTCGCCACCGGCCCGGAACACGTTATCTAGTCCTCCCCAAGTATCGCCGCCGGGTTCGTCCATCTCGGCAATTGTTTCAAATTGCCATAACAGTTCTCCTGTGTTGGCGTTGTAGGCACTGATGTAACAATCTTCAGGAATGTAGCGAGAGCAACCAGCGAGTCCATTGATAATTTTGCCATCAGCGACAATAGGACCGGAGGAATTGGAAAAACCTTTGGTATTGTCAGCGATGGCGGTCTCCCATAGCTGTTCACCGGTACGGGCATCTAGCGCAACCAATCTTGCGTCCGTAGTCGCCTGTATAATTTTGTCGTTGTACATGGCGATGTTACGCATGTCCTGACGGTTAGCCGGCCCGGTCCAGTGCTCCCAGATGAGTTCACCGGTCTTACCGTCCAGCGCCTGGATCACGTTCCCAGGATTGATAAGATATACGATACCGTTGTAAACCAGAGGTGCGGGTTCGGAATCACCTTCGTGCATATTCCAAACCCATTCTAGCTGCAGATTTTTCACTGTCTCGGTATTAATTTGATCCAGAGGACTGTAACTATGAGCGTAGAAGTTACGCCGCATCATCGGCCAGTCGGCCGGATCGGGATCACGCAGCATTGCATCCGTTAGCGGGATAAAGGGAATAAAGTCTTCAGTATTCCCGTTCACAGTTAATCCCTCTGGCGCAGGCGGCACAGGACGGTTTCGCTGGGCTACCATTCGTGAAATGCTATCCTCGATAACGAAGTCCGAGGTTGCTGCTAATGCTTCAGTAACTCCATCGACACCGTTTACCTGTAGCATGTGGGCAACAATGTTGAGGTAGTCTTCTTCAGTTATGCTTTCATTGCCACCCGGCGGCATATTCGCCTGGATATTTCCAAGCAAAAGGGTAGGCGTTTGAGTCCCCCAACGTCGAACCCAGGAAAATCCCGATAGTAATGGCCCAAGTGTTGATCCCTCTAGGTTAGCGCCATGACAGATAGCGCAATTGATTGCATAGGCCTCAGCGCCAGCTTCGACCTGCGAAGCAAATGTGACTACTGGAGCCGCCGATTGTGTGGTCGAAACGGAAGTGGAGGATTCACCTCCACAGGCCGCCAAGCCAAGGCTTAATAATAAAGCGAGGCCAGGTCTTCTTATAGCTACTAACAACTTCATTACTTCCGCCTCATTACTTAACTATCGAAGTGACTTCTAAGAAAAATCCAACCGCGCAACTCACCTGGTGCATTGTTTTCACTGTGTATCTGCACATAGAGTTCATTGTTGCGAAGTGCGGTTACCTGTTCATCGGTCAGTTCTAGTTCAGCACTGATGTTTCCAGATGGTGCAGCGGTAACTTCCAACCGATGGACAACTGGACCTGGCTGTGCTGGAGGGCCATTGTGAATGTGTCCCATAGTGGTTGCTGAACTCATACCGGAGAAATTGCCCTCGACTGATAAAGCATTGCCGTTAAGCGTCAGTATCACTTCCCCTTCGCCGGTGATCTCAGCCACGGATTGTGGGGTAGTGGGCATAGGTGACAATCTTGCGCGATAAACTTCTTGAGCCTGCACGCTCATGCTTACCAGCGTAACACTCAAACTAAACAGAAAGAGACTGAATAAACGGCCGAGTTTCATAATTACCTCTTGGCTCTTGTTTTACTGGGAGCGTAGGAAAGTACCACTAACAGCCTAAAATAGGAATGTGTGATCGGCAGCTTATTGGCTTTATAGCGACCTTTGCCGGATTACGATAGCCCCTGAAATTAGTCCCTTTCAGATTATTGACAGCTGAAATTCTCTGCTATCCAGTTCTCTGGATTGTTCTGTCCGCTAGTTGGACCCGTATAAGTCGCCTGTTGAGGATAAGCACAAATTGGTCGCTCGTTGTCCACACTGCCATTACTGCTGTGAGTAGCAATTATTGAACTAGGAGCTACATCGTTCTCTACCCAATCAACTAAGGGGGCGAGCTTGTCCCACGAATTTGGACCAGGACCACCGGCGCAATGACCCATGCCTGGAGCAAGAAATAATCGGGCATTCTCACTGGAGGCCGCAATACTACCCGAAAAAGTTGTATTAACCATGTCATTAAAATAGTCGAGCGTGTCTTCAGCGACAATCAGGGTGTCCGACCAGCCATGATATAAGATCAGTTTGCCACCGCGATCCTTAAGGAACCGAGTGAGATTGGGATCCTCGGCATCGGTGATGGACTTCATTAGGTCTCCCTTACCGGAATAGAAGTCGTTGATATCATAGTCAATCCAGTGAAATTCAGGGAACACACCGTCGGTTCGAGGTTGGTACTGGTAATCGCGGACATCCGGAATTGTGCGACCTGGATCTTGTTCGTAAAACAGGTAGTTCATGTGATCACCAGCCACGCCCACCAATTTTGAAGGGCCCATATTATTGCCACTGTATGGTATGTAGTAGCGAGCCCACTGAGTTTCCGAACCAAGTGCTTTACCTGGGTAGACAGAGGTGCCATTGTCATCGACCGGGCCAGTGTACAAATCTATGGTTGTTTGTAGTTGATCCTCGGAGAAACATTCATCAGTGCTGGTTTCTGCGGAGCACATTAAATCATTTAAATCCCTTGACGGATCGAAGTCGCAAGCTAAAGGATTATTGATTATGCCATCTGTGATTCCATCATTGGCGTCGCATTTTCCCATTACTTGTTCATGTAGAACTTCGATTAACTTAAGACTGTTGAAGGAACCATCTGAATTTGTATCTACCGCCAGGTTGCCAGCGAGGTTGTTACGAAAGATGCGTTGTAGGTTCCATATACCCGCTGCATTCAGAGCCTGATATGCAAAAGCAGGAGCTCCAGCAACAATACCGTCGAAATCATTGGGAAAGCGCTGTGCTTCCATCAAGCCTTGGCGCCCTCCTTGGGAGCAGCCTTCGAAATAAGAATATTCAGGCGCCTGGTTGTAGAATTGATTGACCAGATACTTACCGGCCATCACCGTCAGGTGAACGGCCCTATAGCCAAAATCGATCTCTGCTTGGCGATTGTTCCATGCGAATGATGCACCAGACTCAACGCTGTTATCATGACCCATGTTGCTGTTGGTCACGGCATAGCCTTCAGCGACGCGATGATTGGCATAGTCTAAATCACCGTCCTTGCCTCCGTCTCCCCATTGTAGAAATCGGCCATTCCAGTTTTCGGGCCAAGGCAACTGGGCATGGAAATGAATTGCCGGAGCTATGATGCCCCGCACGTAGCAGTAGGACTCTTCTGATAGCGGGTTGGACCGGATTCCAGCGGAGGTGATAGTAAGGTTTCGGGCATAGAGTAGCGCTTTGCAAGCCTGTTCCTGAGGCTGATCGGCTGGCTGAGCTACTAGTGAGGGCGATCCGGAAACAAACAAAAGAAGAAAGACAATAGGGCTGTAAAACCGTAACATGGGAACACCTTTAGTTTTGTAGGTTGGCCTTTTGAATTCTAAGGTTCCACTCTATCATTGAAGCCCATCTATAGTAAAAAACGTGTGTGGACGCTTTAACCTGATCGATAGTCCGGAAATTCAGTGGCTCTGCAAGGCACTGGGTATCAGCCTATTCCCCCAACATGAAAATCGCGACATTGCTCCCGGTAGCACCATTGCCATCGTGCACAACGTTAGCGGAGCGCGCCAGGTGTCGGATGCTATCTGGTGGTTATTGCTGAATCATGAAACTCTCAAACCGGACTATAAGTACGCCACTTTTAATTCCAGATACGATAAATTGTTGCAGAAGAGATCGATTTCCTACGTCCCGTACCGTGAATCACGCTGCATCATCCCGGCCAGTGCTTTTATAGAAGGGCTAGGAGACAAAAAGACCTATCATAAAATTGAATTGCAGAACTCTGCCATTGCCTTTGGTGGCCTATATAGGGAGTATTTTAACCGCGAAACCGGAGAAGCCGTTTACTCGGCTTCGATTATCACGTTGCCGCCGTTGCTTCCGCAATGGAAGGAGATCCACCCCAATTCGATGCCACTTATGCTGGATTTCGAGGATGAGGAACTGGTAGCCAAGTGGTTGGATCCTAATTTCCACGAGGTTGAAGAATTCAAAAATCTACTGGTTAACCATGTGCAGAAGGACATGGTTATTACTAGAGTTGGTAGGCCCAGTAAGTGGAACCCTATTGCTGACAGTTTCATCATTAGAAGATAAAAACGGGATGAATCGCATGAACAAAAACAAGGACAACAACAAGAACAATCGCTCAAGATTAAATCGAAGGAAATTTCTTTCCACTGCGGCGATACCCGTCGTTGCCGCTATGGTGCCAGGCAGCGTGACAGCCCAACAACCTGAATCAACGTCTTCGGGCAGCGGTCGAATTCGTATAGGTATAATCGGTGCCGGTTCTAACGTGCGTGCTGTTCAGATACCGGGCTTTAAACGTATTCCAGAATGCGAAGTGGTTGCCGTTGCCAACCGAAGTCTGGCATCGAGTCAAGCTGTGGCCGATGAGTTCGGAATCTCCAAGGCCTATTCTGACTGGGAACAATTGCTAGATGATGACGAGATTGATGCTGTTCTTATCGGGACCTGGCCTTATATGCACCGTGAATTAACGGTCGCTGCATTGGAAAGCGATAAACACGTACTTTGTCAGGCCCGTATGGCTAACGATGCGGAAGAGGCGAGTCAGATGCTGGTCGCTTCGCGTCGCTATCCCGGTCTCATTTCACAGTTGGTACCGACGTCGACAAGCTATGTAATCGACAATATTCTGAAAAAGCTGCTGGCAGAGGACTTTGTTGGTCAGGTGCTATCGGTAGAAGTGCAGCGCCTCCAACGCTCATTTGCTGACTACAATGGTGAGCTGGATTGGCGCCATAACAGCGAATATAGCGGTCTTAACGTGTTAAATCTCGGTTCAACCTATGAATCCATGATGCGGTGGTTCGGCCCTGGTGACAGAGTAATGGCGCAAACAAAAATCCATGTCCCAAGCCGGCGCGATGCCGGTGACAACTCGATAGCTGTTAACCTGCCAGATCACTTAGATGTACTTTACGAGCTAGACAACGGAGCCCAAGTGCATATGCGTTTCAGTGAAACAGCCGGTTTATCTTCGGGTAATCAAACTTGGATACACGGAAGCGAAGGTACAATCTTCGTGGACAGTTCACTAAATGTGTTTGGAGGCAGGAGAGGAGAGACGGAATTGTCACCTATGGCAAATCCTATGCAGGAGCAAGCGGTCTACCGGGTTGAGGAAGAATTCATCAACGCCATTCTCGGGCGGGAAGAAATCGCTATGGCGAGATTTGAAACCGGGTTGCAGTACATGGAATTCACGGAGGCTGTGCACTTGAGTGCGCAATCAGGCGGGGAAATAGCTTTACCTTTCTAGGTGGCGAGCCAGAGCAATAGAGCACAGAGTAGTGAAATCAACTGGCTAACTCGGTCAGTGATAGCAAATAAAACTGGGTCTTCATCCAGTTTGCCTTCACGAGACTGTTTCCAAATGCGTACTAACAAGTAGAACAACAGCGGGCAGATTAACCAGAGGACAGTTGGTGAGCTGTAGAGACGTGTTGTGTCAAGGGCTGTAGTGTAAAGCGCGAAGGTTAACACGGCAAAAAAGCTGGAACTGCCGCCGATTACCGAGAGTAGCCCGATATGCTTTCCAGAATAAGCACGACCTTCTGTGTCCGTCTTGTTAGACTTTTCCAGATTAACCAGTTCTGTAACACGTTTCATCATGCCTAGTCCCAAAAACAGGAACAGGGAAAATGCGATTAAAAAGATAGTGGTACTTATCGAAACGGCGGCAGCGCCCGCCACTATCCGCATTGTGTAGAGAATAGCTAGGGTAACCACGTCGATTAAAAAGAGCCTTTTCAAAAAGAAGCTATAAAAAGAAGTAAAAACCCAGTACAGCAGAAGTATTTCTAGGAAACTCCTGGGAAGCAGACATCCTACCGCGAATGCGGACAAAAGGAGCACAGGCACCGCCAGGAAGCCAACCGATAGCGATAACTCTCCTGAGGCAAAGGGACGCGTGTGTTTGCTGTGGTGTTGGCGGTCGCTATTCAAGTCCAGCATGTCATTGAGCAGGTAGACACCTGAGGCACAGAGACTGAAGCTAAGAAATCCAACTGTTGCCTGAAATAAAAAAATTGGTTCGTTGATGCGATGTGCTAGTAATAGCGGCACGAATAGCAGAAGGTTCTTGAGCCATTGGTGTGGTCGCATGGCCTGCCATAATTTCTGCGGTATTGGAGCGGGGGTATCGAATCGCAGCACTGTGGCGTTGTCTTCATGTAGTCTTCGCGCCATCGACTCGTGGCAATTAACCATGACCACCTCTTGCGCATGACTCCAGATTGGCAAGTCAGCGCTGGAATTTCCGGCATAGGCAAAAGCGCCCTTATTTAGCTCCCTGATTTTCTTCAGTTTATTCTCGGCTTTTAGATTGACTTGGTCGCAGGTGCCAAAGGTGTTATCGAACAATTGGAAATGACTACCGACTTTGCTGACTAGTTTTTGGTTTGAGGCGGAAATAAGGGTTATAGGCCGACCTCTATCCTTTTCTTGCTTAAGAAAGCAGTAAAATTCTTGGTTGACAGGTAAATGATCCAGCTGCATATCGATGCGTTGGGCGACTTGTTGCTTAAGGTAAGGACGACCACGTACAAGCCAGACCGGAATTAACAACAAATAAATAAAGTTTTTTCTTATGAGTAAAAGCATAGACTCAAGTGTTATATCAGACTTGAGCAGAGTGCCGTCGAGGTCGACGAACAGAGGGAGGCTAGAGTCAAAATGTGTCACTAGAACTTGATACGCTTAAACAGTAATTCTGGGATAGAGCGCAAGACCGCCATTATGATGCGCCAGTAGCTTGGCACATAAACCGTGTGGCTCTTACTGTCGATACTGTTGACTATTTTGGTTGCTACTAATTCCGGAGCCGTCCAGAGCAGGCCTTTCTTGAAGTGTGCTGTCATAGGGGAATCCACGAGGCCCGGGCGAATATCAACTACGTGAACATTAAAAGGATGTAATTTGCCGCGTAAGCCCTGCAAGTATGTCGAAACCATGGACTTGGCAGCACCATAGACGAAATTAGGTTGCCGGCCTCGATCACCTGCCACCGAGGTAATCACTGCTAGGATTCCATGTCGCTGATCTTTCAATTTTCTGGCCAACAAAGTAAGAAGGGAAACCACGCTGAGTCCGTTTATGGTGATTTCCTTTTCTGCTATTTCGTAATCTAATTCACAAGCTTCCTGATCCGGCAGGGAACCGTGGCAGATTAGAGCAACATCGATATGTTGCAGAAAATCATAGGCTTGTTCAATGGCGTCTTCGTGTTCCTTCTGCTTGGTTACATCGAGTACCCGCCGTCCGACGGAACCGGTGCTTCGTATTTGCAGATCGCACATTAAGTCTTGCAAGCGTTCTTCGTTGCGTCCGATGATAAACAGTTCCGCGTTGCGGTCCGCATACAGTCGAGCTGTCGCTTTTGCGATCGCGGAGGTGGCGCCTATGACAAGTACTTTCATGCCGATTCATATTGCTCTCGGTTTAGACCGAGGCACGGGTCCCGCTCTAGGTAATTTGCATTGTATACATGGGTGTCAGGTTAATCCTATTCGCCGGGACTGTAATGATGTAAAAATGGCTGAAGGATCGATGCGGTCTTTAATTTTTCGAAACTCCTCCCATTCAGGATAGCCCGCCTTAAATGTTTCCTCACTCATTCGAGCATCTTTGGCTAGATAGAGGCGGCCTCCATGATCAATGACAACTGAGTCCAATTCATCTAATAGAGGGAACAAAGTTTTTTCCTGTTTGAAGTCTAAGGTCAAGGTGTATCCTTCTATCGGGAATGACAATAGATTTCTATTTGCTCCCCCAAATTTTTTCAGTACTGCAAGGAACGACCCCTTTCCCGCCCGAGACACTCTTTTGAGTATTTCAGTCAGTCCTTCGAGTGCAATACTATCCGGCAGAACGAACTGGTATTGTAGAAATCCCCTCGCTCCGTAAAGGCGATTCCAGTTGCCAATGTTGTCTAGCGGGAAGAAATAGGCATCGTAGTTTATCGTGGAGTTTTCGCTACTCTTTTTATACATATTGTAGAGAAAGCTATTAAAAACGCGCATCGTAGACTTATTCAGCAGAAACGAGGGAGTGCTGAAAGGAACCGAAGGTCCTCGCCGGCTCCTATATTTCAAGACGCCTTCCTCAGTATGCTCGCCTAGGTGCAGCACGGATCTTCCCAGAGATTTACCTGCAGACAGACAATCCAGCCATGCCACGGAATACTTTTTGTCGTTGTGTTCTTCGATCAGTTCAAAGCAGTGCTCGAGATTTCTAGCTGGAAGTGATCTTCGGTTAATTAGGACGCTTCTAACCGTATCAAAACGTAGGGTAGCATCAAGGATCACGCCGGTCAGACCCATGCCGCCGCAGGTTGCGTGAAAGAGCTCGCTGTTATCAGTGGGGCTACAACGAAGAATCTCCCCAGAAGCAATAGCCAGTGTTAGCTCGTGTACATGGTCGCAGAAAGAGCCGTCGCAATGATGATTCTTGCCATGTATATCTGCTGCGATAGCTCCTCCAACCGTGACAAACTTGGTGCCCGGCAAGACTGGGAGGAACCAACCTCTAGGAATGCACATTTTTAGTATTTGATCGAGAGTGATGCCGGCGCCACACTGAATTTTGGTATTGAATTCATCCGCTGCAATAAAATTGTCTAAAAACCGAGTGCTGACTACATTCTCTGCCAGTGCGCTGTCACCATAACTTTTTCCGGCCCCACGCGGAATGCAGAACAGATTGGATTCCTTTCGACAAAGTATTTTCTGTAACGCATCCGAGTTGATGGGTTCCAGTACTTTCGCATTGACCCGCGGAAAGCGTCCCCAGCCATTCAATTCCATCAAGATTCCTGTTCCAAAAAAACGTAGCGTTTGTCTAGGTGGTACTTTACTACATATCCGATGGACAATCCGATGACGGCACCGAGGTAACGAGCCAGTTTAGTGTTGAAGAGGTAGTCAAAAACTAGTTCGAAGCCCCAGAAAATTGAAGTGGTTAGTATTCCGGTCAGACCGTAAGTCAAAAACTTGAGCAGGTTTTCGCGTTGGGAGCTGGTTTCAAAGGTGAAGATATAATGCTTATCCAACAGGTACTTGCTTACCCAGCCTACGACTGTGCCAGCGACCATCGCAATAATTAAAGCAGAAACCTCGACATACAAATGAAGGAAAATTTCCTGGGTCAGAAGGTTCGCCAATGTGGCAAAAACCGCAAATAAAGAGTATTTCAATGCTAGGTTTGCGACCATCATAATGTTCAAATTATCGGCCACTTGGGTGGGACTGTGATGCGTCCGCGTGCCTGTAGCTTGTATAATCTTTTTTTTAACCATCGTTAGCGAGCTATGACTGACCTCAGATCCTTTGCCATTAATCTTGCCCGGGAAGCCGGGCAGCTCATCGTCCATTATCGCAACATTGAGAGCGTGAAACGCGAATTCAAAGATGGGTTGGAGATGGTAACTAATGCTGATCTTGAAGCCGACCAACTCATTCGCAAGGGCATCGCGAAAACATTTCCCGATCACTTATTATTATCAGAAGAATCATCGCCTGACTTAGGTAACCTAGAAACACTGGACGCGCCTGTGTGGATCGTAGATCCCATTGATGGCACTGTGAATTATGCACACGGGCATAATCACTCGGCTGTGTCGATTGCCTATTCACAAGACAAACAGATAAGGATCGGTGTCGTATTTAATCCTTTTACCAATGAAATGTGGGTAGGTGAGAAAGGCAATGGGGCGTTTCTCAACGGAGAATCGATTCGCGTGGCCGAGGAAAAAGAACTGTCCAGGGCTATCATTGCGACAGGTTTCCCCTACGAAAAATCGGAGCTTAATATCATGATAAGGCGAATCGAAGTAGTGCTGAAAACTTGTGCTGACATTCGCCGGAATGGATCAGCTGCACTAGACATCTGTTGGGTAGCGTGTGGACGTCTGGATGGTTACTATGAAAGCCTAAGCGTATGGGATTTTGCAGCGGCGCGTCTAATTGCTCTTGAGGCGGGAGCAGAATGTGGGCATTTCGGATTAGTTCCCGATGGTGCCGATCCACAGTTTTATGACCGCAATCTGTTGATTGCCAACCCAGCGATTTACCCTAAATTGCTGGCATTATTACGAGATACCGATAGTCAGATAGATCCGTAATATCATTGAGTTAAGCCAAGGTATCTTTGCGGTAGGCCGATTCAGTAATTATTGACTGCCTAGGCATTAGCTCGTAGGCTTGAGAATCAAGAATTTAGTTCTGATTAGGCTATCTGTTCTGGGTACCTTGATTGGTCGGCAGGCTTTGTAAAACGAGGCCTACAGAGAATAGATACATAGAATTAAGGATTAAGGAGAGTCACGTGAAGAAAGTAAGCATTTTTTGTATTTCCTTGCTGCTGGTTCCTGTATTTGGCAGTGCGCAAGAAAGGGTGGGTGATTTTTCACTGCTGGACCAAGAAGGTTATCACCATAGCATGAGCTGGTACGATGACCATGCAGCCATAGCATTGCTCGTTCAGGCTAATGGCAGTGATGCTGTCGCTGGCGTACTAAATGACTTTGATTCGCTAAAATCTGATTATAGCAGCCAGGGCATCGAATTCATGATGATCAACCCAATGGGCAACCTTAACCGCGAGGCGGTTAAGGTTCAGGCAGAGGAATATGGGGTTGATATTCCTGTCCTTATGGATGATGCCCGAGTTATTTCAGAAGCGTTGGGTATATCTCAGGTTGGTGAAGTCCTCCTTTTTGATCCAAAGAAATTTACTGTTTTGTACAAAGGACCTGTGTCTAGTGCAGAGCAGGCTATCAAAGAAATCCTGGCTGGTGATGAAATAAGCAATTCACTAGTCGCGTTTTCTAGCGAAGCTGTGACATATCCACAAGAATTGGCTGTTTCTTATTCGGAAGATGTGGCACCAGTAATAGCAGAGCAATGCGCAACTTGCCATCGAGACGGTGGAGTGGCGCCGTTTGCCATGGATAGCCACACTATGGTTCAGGGCTGGTCTCCCATGATTCGTGAAGTGTTGATGACGCGTCGCATGCCCCCGGGACAAATCGATGGACACATTGGTGAATTCATTAATGACCGCCTGGTTGATGATCAGGATATTCGCAACATCATAGCTTGGGTGGACGCTGGCGCTCCCATAGACGGAGAAGCAGATCTCCTTGCTGAGCTCACCTGGCCTGAATCCAAGTGGGCTTTTGGTGAGCCCGATATTGTTCTCGATATTCCGGCCACTACGGTTCCTGCGACTGGCAATGGGGTTTTCGTGAACACAGAAGTGACATTTGATATCCCTACTGACCGCTGGGTACGAGGTAGCCAGATTATTGCCGGGGACCGATCGGTACTTCACCATACTGTTAACGATCTGCAGTTCCCTGAAGAAATTGGGCAGCAGCGTCGGTTTCTCGGTAGCAGTAGTCCTGACAAAGCTGATATTACGGCATACATCCCAGGAGATACTCCGGATTTAGCTCCCCCTAATACAGGTGGCTTACTTAAGGCCGGTTCACTTCTTAGGTTGAACATGCACTACACGCCTAATGGTCGTGAAACAGTGGACAGAAGTCAGATAGGAGTCTGGTTCTACCCGGAAGGTGAAGTCCCGGAAGAGAGAATGTCAGGGCAGTGTGCGTGTGTATTTCCAAACTCTTGGACCACTATCCCCGCGCATGATCCGGCTTTTGAGCAAACCGCCAATATAGTCATCCGCGAGGATGCGCACATACACAGTTTTCTACCTCACATGCATTTTCGCGGGAAGAGGATGCGTTTCTTCGCAGACTATCCAGACGGTTCTACGGAAGAACTAATTAATGTCGCCAAATACAACTACAATTGGCAGCTCAGCTATACCTATGAAGAGCCCAAATTTGTCCCCGGAGGAACAAAGATTACAGCTGTAGCGGCATGGGATAATTCTTCGCAGAATCCGAGTAATCCCAACCCAGATCGTAACGTAGACTGGGGCAATGAAAGTTGGGATGAGATGTTTTTTGGTGTTGTCAACTGGAAGAATGTTGATCAGGGCGGTGAGGACTAGTTAGAAAAAACTAACCAGTTAACGAATAAAAGGAACCCGATCGTTTGTGAAAAACGATCGGGTTTTTTGTTGCCCAGAACTGATTATAAGCTGGACGATATCTATCTGAATGATGCAAAAAATATTTTTGATAAAGCCTAAAAGCAAACTCTATGTCTGCCTCTATAAAATTTCGAAAATATCGTAAGCAACTTTGCCCTCGATCTGCTTGCTCTTGCCGACACAAACGATATGGTTTAGCCAGTCGTATTTCTCAGAGGCGGTATTAAATACCGGTGTTACTCGCCAGTACAGGCCATTTTCATTGCGTGCTACGACACCTTTATAGGTCATATAAATAACGGCACCATCGTCGGTGTCCAGTGTAATACGCACATCAAGGCTACTGTGTCCGGATACCTGGGTGATCCAGTCCGCGCCCCCATCGCGCACAGTTCCTTTCACGCGAGGGCCAGAGAAGGAGCCGCCGGTGACAGGCGCGATTCTTGTGTGACCTGCATCCAGCTGGTCTGCTACATCCAGGGCTAGTTCCATAAGATAGGTAGATTCCAGCTGGCTGGCTGGGGTTTGGGCTGATGCCATCTTGTTTGCTCCTAGTGTACCTAGTGTTGCCGCCATCAAGGCGACAGCGCTGGTCTTATTGAAATCTCTTCTGCTCAATGTTTTTTTGTTATAAGCCATTGTGTTCCTCCGCCAAAAAAGTTGGGAATCCAATGAAGGTTCCTTGAATGTTGTTCTTATGGAATACCTTCGTCAATAGATTATTTATTGTAGCGTTAATTGGCCACCAATCTACCGGTCAAAGGAACTAAAGTTGTTGCTTTAGACCTCTGGAGACCACTATCAAATTGGTTTTAACTCATTATCGAAGCGTTTCAGGATCGTCGGTAGATATAACAAATCCAGTATCAGGGCTAAAACCACAATTGGTACCAGCAGTTTTGCTGCCTGTTGAAAATAAATGGTGTTCGCACCAATGAGTATAGTAACTCCAAATGCCAGAACTAGTGTTGTGATGGTTAAAGCAGGGCCCGCTACTCGGATGGCTTGGTTTATGGAATGGGTCTTACCGGAGCCATTACGACGACCTTCTAAATAATGGCTCAAAATATGCACCGTATCGTCTACTACCAGACCAATACTGATACTGAACAACATCATCACGAAAGGATCCAACTGCCCGACAAATAGTGCCCAGATGCCGAAGACGATAGTAGCCGGCAATAGGTTGGGTAAAACGCTCAATATACCAAAGTAGGCACTGCGTAACCCGAT
>Ga0209228_1000092_pt1 | contig 40044 bp, 35 predicted proteins | sample METZYME_3_150m_FD_187547 | JGI IMG/M metagenome (GOLD analysis project Ga0209228, IMG submission 187547) | Marine microbial communities from oxygen minimum zone in mesopelagic equatorial Pacific - METZYME_3_150m (SPAdes) (version 2) | ecosystem: Environmental > Aquatic > Marine > Oceanic...
GGGGTGACGGTGACTGAGTTCGTTCAACCATTTCGAATTAGCGGATCGAGTGTGAATGAGTGTCGGGATTCGAAAGGTCGGCAAGAGAATTCGCTCTTGGCCATCAAGGTCAAGGTCCTCCCAGTGAACGTGACTTGGGATCCAGGTCGGGGTCGCATATTCGGGCCAACCCCAATCAGCCAACGTCGTGGAGTACAGCTCTAGCTTTTTCGAAGGTGTCGGAAATCCTTCCTTGATTTCTCCGTCGATCTCCACAGCCGGTGAGCCATCGCCCAAAGGTGCAAGCGTTGTGTGAGTGAACGCTTCTTCTGAGCCATCGAACAGCCCGGCTGTCATCGGCTTCCTGAATACGCCACTCTCGTCAAGGACACAATCTTGCACCGACGCTGGATCGACCAGGCGTTCGTGGGGCAGATAGGGGTCGGTCGGAACAGCGAACGCGCCTCTATCACGCATGAACTCGAGAGGTGTCTGACTCGCATCAGTAGCAGCTTCAGCGAGTCCGGGTACTTCTTCGGCGAAGATCAGTCCGTAGTACTCGTCTACGGTCATCGGTTGGCCCGGGTCTGCGCGACTTTCGAAATGCTCTCTCACTCCAAGTTGGCCGTCGGGGTCGATGCGCCAAGAAAGATCGATCCAAAACTCGTTTTCTTCCCATACTTCACCGGGATTGAACTCGTGGGTCCGGGAGTCTTTGTCGATTGATTTGCCTTCAAGTTCGGCGAAGCGGCGTATCACAGGTTGCCGAAAACCGATCCAACGTCCGGCGTGAGTCTCAAACGACGCAAGGTCGTGACGCTCAGAACCGACACCCATAGGCAATACGTAGTCAGCAAATAGCGCTGTTTCAGACCAAGTTGGGGTCAACGCGACATGACATTCCACCTTGGAAGGGTCAAGGAGTGCTTCCATCCAGCTAAAGCCATCTGGATTCGTCCAAACAGGGTTGTATACCCGAGTGAAATAGGTATCTAGTTTGCCGCGTCCCTCGTTTAAGAAATGGGGCAGAAGAATTGACATCTCGTGGTAACTCAGAGGGTATTCCTGAGGCCACGACATCTCATTCCAGTGTTCGATTTTTTGGGCCCCTAGCGGCGCATGTGGTTTGAACTTGTTCCATCCGTTGCCACTAGTTCCGCCGACGGTTCCCACAGAGCCGGTGAGCACATTCAAAAAGAACAGGCAACGCGCCGTCTGCCAGCCGCCGAGGTTGCCCGCACCCGCGGCCCGCCAGTTGTGCGACGCGAACTTTGTTGGGTGAGCGCCGATTATTGACGCTATCTCGCGTATTTGAGCCGCCGGTATTCCCGTGACTTCTTCGGCTTTTTCGGGCGTGTATTCCTCATACTCGTCGAGGAGGGCCTGTTCCAATAATTCGAACTTGACGTCAAGATCGGGTCGGGTTCTAGCGAGGTATGTTTCCCAGTTAGTCCACCTGCGAACAAAATCGGATTGCCACGTACCGTTCTCCAACAAAAGCCGGGCGAGAGCCAGAAGTAAAAACGGTTCTGTTCCTGGCCAAGCAGGGAGCCAATGGTCGGCTTTGGAACCTGTGTTGGAGAGGCGCGGATCCACACAGATGACAGTCGCCCCCTTTTCCTGGGCCTCAATGATGCGCTGCGCGTGGGGATTGAAGTAATGGCCTGCCTCGAGATGTGACGAAATCAAAAAAATAACTTCAGCGTTGGCATAGTCGGAGGACGGTCGATCGTGACCCATCCATGATTGGTAGCCGATCCGTGCATTGGAGGAACAGATATTGGTGTGACTGTTATGACCATCCACCCCCCACCCTTGCAGGACTCGTTCGGTGTACCCATCTTCGCCCGGTCGGCCGACGTGGTACATGATCTCGTCGCGTCGTTCCTCTAGAAGCGCTGTCCGTATGCGGGCGCCAATCTCATCTAGAGCCTGCTCCCAACTGATCCTTTCCCATTCGCCACCGCCCCGTGCACCCACTCGCTTCAACGGGAACAAGATGCGCTCCGGGTCGTTTACCTGATTGAGGGTTGCGGGGCCTTTCGCACAATTTCTGCCCCTCGAAGCGGGATGTTCAGGGTTGCCTTCAAATTTGGCGACTTCACCTGTTTCGCGGTCAACATATGCAACCAGTCCACATGCTGCTTCGCAGTTAAAACAGGTGGTGGGGATCAGCCGATAGCGGCGCTCCACTCGACGTGGCCACGCTTTGGCATCAAGTTCGGTCCAGTCGTGCCACTGGTCATGTGGTGGGTAATTCGTTAGACCCGCGTTCGATCCGGCGTTCTTATAAAAACTATCTTCATCCTTATACCGAGAATCACTCACTTCAGTCATCAAAGCTCCTAAGACAAGGGAACGGACTGGCCGGCTTGCACATAGCTGTGTTCATAGGCCCACATGCCGACCAGAACGAAAATCCCGGCAAGAAAAGAAAATGTTGATGCTTGGGCGTCAACCATCAAGCTCACTATCAACAAAATAATCGGAACAACCAGCCCTCCAACGATGCCCGCCAGAAAATAGTTTCGCTGGTCGCCCTGCGTCATTGAACGCACTGCAGCCGCCACATGTGGCGAATGGTCACCTAAGACTTCAGCAAGGATCAAAATGCTAGTTGCAGTTAAAGCGCCGATCGTCACCCCTTGCACTAGGACCGGTTCTGGCATGGCGATCAATAGATCCGCAATCAGCCAAACAGCGCCTCCCGCGGCAACTGCTTGGGTTAACAGCGTGGGGAGCAGCAGCCGTCCCTGCCACAGGTCACGGCCCTCACATTGAGCGAAGAGAAACGCCGTGTAACCGGCGACGCTGGCCGCGACCAGTGCAACGGGTCCCGCCAACACTTCAAACATTCGGGAGGAATCGATGAAAGAAGCCAGAAGCCAGCCGCCGAGCAATACCGCGTACACACCAAGGATGTATGCGCCTCGTACTAACCAACTAGAGCGATTCCCTCGGGTCAACACAAGATAGAACCGGGATGGTTTCTTTAAGTCCGCCACCAACAAGGCCCCCGTGACCAACAAGAAGAAGGTCGCTATCAGGGCTGGAAGAAACCCGACCTTTGTTGTCTGGTCGACGTGGCCAACCACCACCATGAGAGCGGCAAACAGCATGACGCCCGCTGCGACGGCTTTGGTCACCAGGTAGCTCGAAACCTTGGCCTGCCAGGTAGTTGCATGGGCCGTCGTATAGGTCGTGCGAGCGACAAGTTCCGATTCCGCAGTGGGCGGTGTCGGGTGTTGAGGGGTGACATCGGCCCAGATCAGCCCGTCGGCGGGAATCGCGGTTCGCAAGGGATCCAGGGAGGCTTCATGAGCGCCGCGGTAATACACCATAGGTGTGGTTCCTTGCTCTGGGGATCGGACCGCCAAGTCTTCCCTGTCGAGGTTCTGTAACGCACCGTTATCTGGGTCATCGAAATCAATGACTTTGATGGAGTGGGTCGGGCACACCACTACACAGGATGGTTCGAGGCCCACTTCGACTCGGTGGTTGCAGAAGTTGCACTTGTTCGCAGTGTTGGTGTCTGGGTTGATGTAAATAGCGTCATAAGGGCACGCATTCATGCACCCCTTGCATCCAATGCAATTGTCATCGTCGAAATCCACTACGCCGTTGTCTGCTCTGAATAGAGCAGACGTCGGGCAGATCTCCATGCAGGGGGCGTCGTCGCATTGGTTGCAACGCATAACTGAGAAATGTCGAGTTGTGTCAGGAAACTCGCCCGTCTCTATGTATTTCACCCAAGTTCGATTTACCCCTAGAGGCACATCGTGTTCGCTCTTACACGCGACGGTGCACGCGTGGCACCCGATGCAGGTCTCACTGTCAAGGAGAAACCCGAGACGAGTCACCCTTCCCCCCGAACAATCAAGATCGTGCTCACTCCGCCAAATGTATTGCGTTTAGGGCGCAATAGGTTGTAAATAAAGCGCGTTTCGGACACGACCCGACGGCACGGTCGATGTTGTGTCCCCCCCCAAACAATTCTTGTACGCGTTACCGGCCTCGACCGTCCGGGCGCTACAAGCGATCTCTTAACTCTCTTGGCCAACCTCGATGCCGCCGATGCTTCTGATGTTCCGAACGATTCGCACGCTGCCTAAGACTCTCACCAGTCCCTTGTGAGAAGCTGCACCCATGAACAAGCCTGATACAGCATTGGTGCTGCGTAGCGATAACGACGGCGTCAGTACCCTTACCCTGAATCGACCTGAGGCTCTCAATGCTTTGAGCCCACTACTCTTTGAGCAGCTCCGATCGCACTTAGATGATCTCGCCGCTTCTCCTGACACAGTTGGTGTAGTGGTTTTGAACAGTAAAGGCCGTTCATTCTCAGCCGGAAATGATTTGAAGGCAATCGAGCGAGGTGAACACGCAAGTTCTGCCTACCAACAAGCGGAGACCCTTGATCTGATTGAAGCGATCCCGCAGCCGGTGATCGCTTCGGTCCGCGGTCATTGCTATACGGGTGCGTTGGAGCTGGTTCTCGCGTGCGATCTTCTTATTTGTGCCGATGATGCCCGCTTTTGTGACACACACGGCAAATGGGGAATGGTCCCCACATGGGGCATGACCAGTCGCCTACCTGAGCGAGTCGGACCGCTGGTGGCACGCGACATGATGTACAGCGGCCGCGTGGTCGACGGGGTTGAAGCAGAACGAATTGGGCTGGCTAACCGTTGTGTGTCTGAAGAACAACTTGAGGAAAGTACTGAGGACTGGGCGAGATCCATTGTCGCCAACTCTTGGCACACGCTGCGCGAAGAGAAGAAACAGATGCGTCTTCTGAGCGATTTTAGTCGTGACAAAGGCCTCAAATGGGCAAGAGAAGATGGTCCTGGTGTTGCCCCCGACATGCTTCAACGCATCCAAGACGGCTTTCAACGCTGATACGGTCGTAGGCGGACAAAACGAGGAGCACCCGTGCCTAAAGTCACGATTTACCACAACCCTCATTGAGGGTCATCCAAAAATGCCTTAGCGGTCGCTGAGGAAGAAAACGTTAAAGCAGATGTGGTTCTTTACATGAAATCCCCACCTGACCGCGAGACTTTAGAACACATCACTTCTGTCCTAGAAGACCCGGTAGAGGACCTAGTACGCAAGGATTCGAAATTCAAAGAACTAGGACTGGACCCTGATGACTATGTGGATAACCCTAAAGCCGTCGTGGAACTCCTATTGGAACGGAAGGCTTTAATGCAACGCCCAGTTCTGGTTAAGTCCGATAACGCAATAATTGGTCGCCCAAAGGATCGAATCGCAGATTTTCTTAAGTAGTTGTTGTCAACGTATTGCCTGACCAACAAGCGATCACACCCTCGGAAGTCCGCCGTGATTAAGATGGCGAGTGCTGCCAACGCCCAGTGGGAGAGTCCGATCAACAGTTATTACGGTTGATCGGCGCCGAAGGAGCAACCGCCCCGGGAAACTCTCAGGCCTCCGGACCGCAGGGAAGAAGCAACGCTGGAAAGAGAGTTGGCTTCGGCTAGCTCCACCGAAGGGGAAAACTGCGTAAAAGCGGCCAATCTCTCAGGTTCCACGACAGCGCGGGGCGTCGAACTTGACGCGGGCAATGAGCTATGAGTGAACCTTCCGAAACTCAGACAACCAAACAGTCACCCCTACATTCTCTACACTGCGACCGCGGAGCGAAATTTGCCCCCTTCGCCGGTTTTGAATTACCTCTCAGTTTCGAGGGCATTATCAGCGAACATTCAGCTACGCGTTCCTCAGCAGGGCTCTTTGATGTAAGCCATATGGGAATCGTTGATCTCGTTCCTAAACCAGGTATCTCTTTACCTACAGTCATCGATTCGCTGGAACTTGTAACGCCCGCTTCCATTCAGGACCTCGAAGTCAGTCACCTTCGGTACGCGCTCTTAACTAATAACCAAGGGGGCGTTATCGATGATCTCATCGTCACTCGAAGTGACACCCAACTACGTTTGGTCTTAAACGCCTCGCGAGTAGAGAGTGATCTTCTCTGCATCCAAACAGCTCTTAGCGACTTCGCGAACATCGATATCCGAGAGGACCTCGCCCAAGTAGCGCTCCAAGGGCCAAAAGCGGCGACAGTTCTGTCAGGCTTCGATTCACGAATCACAGATCTGACCTTCATGACTTCGGGCCAATTCTCACTTGACGGAGTCGACTGCGTCATCAGCCGCAGCGGCTATACCGGAGAAGACGGCTTCGAACTAATCGTTCCCGCTGAGGACGCTCTAAAGCTCGCAGAAACGCTCCTTCTTGATGAGGCCGTCAGCCCATGTGGGCTAGGGGCAAGGGACAGCCTGCGGCTTGAAGCCGGGTTATGTCTTTACGGCCACGAACTGGACGAAACGATTACTCCAGTTGAGGCTCGTCTTGGCTGGACGATACCCCGACGACGACGCGACGAGCCTACCTTTGCAGGATCTGAGGTCATATTGGCTCAATTCTCAGGTGGTACTCACCGAACTCGCGTAGGAATTTCCTCTTTAACTAAGCGGCCAATCCGAGAAGGTGCAACGCTGCGAACTGACGAAGGCCTAGAAGTGGGAGTTGTCACTAGCGGAGGTTTCGGACCCACCTGTGATCGACCGGTTGCCATGGGGTATGTCGATCCAATCATTTCGGACTCCAAAAGCACTTTGCTCGCTGAGGTACGCGGCAAAGAGGTCCCATGCCAAATCAGTACTTTGCCATTCGTTCCTCACAACTACAGCCGGAACTGAGACTCCCATATGCAAGAACTTGACCCTCAACCTGATTTTCTCGCCCGCCACCTAGGCCCAAGCGAGGACGAAATAGCTTCGATGCTCTCCGCTATTGGTTACCCCAGCCTCGAAGAACTGTGTACCGCCGTTGTCCCGGCAGCAATCCGCACAGACCAACCGCTTAAGCTTCCAAATCCCCTCACTGAGGTTGATGCCATTGCCCAAATTCAGCAGATAGCGAATTTGAACCGACCTATGAAATCATTGATAGGGCTGGGTTACCACAACACAGTGACGCCTGCCGTGGTGGTGCGCCGAGTTCTCGAGAACCCTGGTTGGTACACCGCTTACACGCCCTATCAACCAGAAATAAGTCAGGGCAGACTGGAAGCTCTTCTCAACTACCAAACACTGGTTTGCGACCTTACCGGGATGGAGATATCCAATAGTTCTTTGCTTGATGAAAGCACCGCTGCAGCTGAGGCGATGACCATGGCCAGGCGGCTGACAAAAACTACTGGGACAAAATTCTTCGTTGACTCGGACTGCTATCCACAAACCATCGATGTGGTCCGGACTCGCGCCGAAGCGTTAGGCATCAACATAGAGGTCGGTGATGCCTGGCAAGACCTCGATGCTGCTGATTGTTACGGGGTTCTGGTCCAATACCCAGGCTGTTCAGGTGACATTCGCGACATCAGCCACATCGCGGAAACGATCCACGGAAACGATGGGATTCTTTGTGTCGCTTCTGACCTCTTAGCGCTCTGCCTCTTGACCCCGCCGGGAGAATTAGGGGCTGATCTAGTCGTAGGAACTTCACAACGTTTGGGAGTTCCACTTGGCTTTGGAGGTCCTCACGCTGGCTACCTTGCAGCACGAGAAGACCACAAACGAGCTCTCCCCGGGCGATTAGTTGGTGTGTCGGTCGACAGTGGAGGTCGTCCCGCAACACGGTTAGCACTCCAAACTCGCGAGCAACATATCCGCCGCGAAAAAGCGACGAGCAATATATGCACAGCTCAGGTTTTACTTGCAGTAATCGCATCTATGTACGCCGTTTACCATGGTCCCGATGGCCTCAAGAAGATCGCTCAACGCATTCACAGCCTCACCGCAACCCTCGCTGCGAAACTCGAATCTGCTGGGTTTGTTCTTTCCAACCAAACGTTTTTCGACACGCTCACTATTCAGGTTCCAGGTAGGGCAGCAGAAATTACGCAACGCGCCCTGGTCGAGGGAATAAATATTCGGGTCGTCGACTCTGACACCGTCGCCGTTACCTTCGATGAAACCTGCGATGCGGAGATCCTTGAGCAGTTAGGACGGGCATTCTTAAACGACAACAAAAGCTCACAAGCTTCAAGCACTCTCACCGGAATACCTCAATATCTGAGCCGCTCCTCTAGTTATCTAGATCACCCAGTTTTTAATACCTACCGCTCAGAGACCGAGATGCTCAGATACATCCGCCGACTGGCTGACAAGGACATAGCTTTGGATCGCAGCATGATTCCTCTCGGTAGTTGCACAATGAAGCTCAATGCCACGAGTGAAATGGAACCGATTACTTGGCCAGAGTTCGCTGACATCCATCCATTCGCGCCTCTGGACCAAGCAAGGGGTTACATGGAACTGATTGAAGAGCTAAGCAACTGGCTGCTCGCGTGCACTGGATACGACCAAATTTCTTTACAACCTAATGCTGGTTCGCAAGGAGAGTTCGCTGGCCTTTTAGCCATTAAGCGTTATCACGAATCCAGAGGGGAAGACCAACGAAATGTGTGCCTCATTCCTTCATCAGCCCATGGGACTAATGCTGCTTCAGCGATTATGGCAGGACTGAAAGTCATCGTTGTCGAATGCGACCATGACGGCGATATTGACCTCAACGACCTGGAAGCGAAAGTTGCTGAACATGAAGATGTTCTTGCCGGGATAATGGTTACATACCCATCAACACATGGGGTATTCGAAGAAGGGATCGTCCAGATCTGTCGAACAATCCACAAAGCTGGCGGCCAGGTCTACGTTGACGGAGCAAACTTAAATGCCCTAGTCGGACTCGCCGCACCAGGACAGTTCGGAGCTGATGTAAGCCACCTCAACCTTCACAAAACCTTCTGCATCCCTCACGGAGGCGGAGGCCCGGGCATAGGTCCGGTCGCGGTAAGAGAACATTTAGCCCCATTCCTACCTAATCACCCGCTGGTCCCCGAGGCTGGACCGGCAACTGGAAGCGGAGCCATAGCTGCAGCCCCATGGGGGTCTGCAGGAATCCTCCCTATTCCCTGGATGTATATAGCGATGATGGGAGCCGAAGGTTTAACGCGTGCCACGGCAGTCGCGATTGTAAATGCCAACTACATCGCACTGCGGTTGGACGACAGCTACCCGGTTCTCTACCGGGGACAAAATGGATTAGTAGCCCATGAATGCATCTTGGATCTGAGACAGCTATCAGAGGTTGTCACGGTTGAAGACATAGCTAAAAGGCTTATTGACTACGGTTTTCATGCGCCGACAATGTCTTTCCCAGTGCCGGGCACATTGATGGTTGAGCCAACCGAAAGTGAGTCAAAACAAGAGATCGACCGCTTTTGCGATGCCATGATTCAAATCAGACAAGAAATTGCACGAATCGAATCCGGTGAATGGCCCGCTGATGACAATCCTCTCGTAAACGCACCCCATCCAGCTGAAGACCTACTGCAAGACGATTGGCGTCATCCGTACACACGACAAGAAGCAGCCTTCCCGCTTCCTTCAAGCGCTGCAGACAAGTACTGGCCGCCTGTAAGCAGAATTGATGGCGCTCACGGCGACAGGAACCTCGTATGCAACTGTCCAAGTCCACGTTCCTTCGAAGATCTCCCGAGCTAAACAGCAACTATCCAAGGAGCACGACTAGCTTCGTCACATGGCTCTAACGGACCCCAACATTCTCGAGATGCCTACTTCTTCGGAGTCAGGGGCTATGCCGTGGTATCCCCACATCGTCGACTGGGTGGAAGCCGAAATAGCAGGCCTGTCGGACGACCAACTGGATTTTCACGACACCGCACCCGAAAAAGAATGGATGTGGTGGTCGTGTAGAACTCAGGTCTCCCATATTGCGTGGGATGCTCTTGTGTTCACTAAGAGACGAGCAGGCCACCTTCTCTGGCCTAATGGTGACATCCCTCACCCAATCAACTGGACCGAACATCAGATGGGCCCTAACAACAAATGGGACCGGATACTCGATACGAACTTATTTTGGCAAATACCCGACATTCTGAGCCAACTTCGTTTGGGAATAGATTGGTTGACGACGCTGGTCGAGGATCAACCAATAGACCTACTGCGGTCAGAAACGCGAACTGTCAGAGGCACAGAGTTCTGGAAGTACGTCGTCACCACCCTCCCCAGAGGAACACGCAGTGATGACCAAGAAAGCAGCCATATAACCTACGATCTTGAAGGCTCCCTCTGGATGGTGTACTACGAGATGTTGAGCCATGTTCGCTCTATCCAGCGACTCAAACTCCATCAGGGACTACCGACTGCTATCGAACTACCAAGAGTCGGATATCTAAGACTTCCCCATTACTGGGGAGATACAGATGACAATGGACCAGGGATGACACGACTATGAAACCCAAAATCATCATCGACTGCGACCCCGGACACGATGACGCTATAGCGATCATGATGGCCGCCCAGTTAACCGAAATTCTAGGAATCACGACTGTGTCGGGTAATGCACCTCTGGATTTAACTACCGACAACGCTCTCCTACTTACAGAGCTTGTTCATCTTGAAGTTGAAGTCCACGCAGGCGCCGAAAAACCCCTCTTAGTGCCACCAAGACACGCCGAAGAGGCCCACGGCAAAACAGGTTTAGATGGACCGCCTCGACCAAAAATCACACGCTCTGCCAAAAGCTCAGAGGCTGTACGGTTCATAATCGACACTGTTCGCGACAACGATGCTGTGTGGCTAGTACCTATCGGGCCTCTTACCAACATTGCTTTAGCGGTACAACAAGCACCCGACATAGTGGACAGCGTTGCTGGCATATCAATCATGGGCGGAAGCGCAACATCTGGCAACGTGACCGCCACAGCCGAATTCAATGTGTGGGCTGACCCCCACGCTGCGTCGATTGTTTTTAGCGCTGGTTTCAAACCGTTCCGAATGGCCGGACTTAACCTCACTCATAAATTCGGCATTGATGAGCAAACCATCAAAGATCTCCGAAGAATCAATAACTCAGTGGCAGGTTTTGCCGCCGATCTCTTCGATTTTTATCTCACGTCATACCAGAAACGAACTAGCGGACAACGGGTTCCTTTACATGACCCATGCGCTGTTCTCGCTATAACTCACCCAGAACTATTTGAGTTCGAGCCCCGGAACGTAAGCGTCGAAACCGAGGGTGTTTACACACGAGGAATGACGGTTGTCGATCAGCGAGGGTGGGGAGATCAACCCCTCAACTGTGAAGTCGCTTACGAAATCGACCGCGATCGGGGAATGCAAATTTTCCTTGAGACAATGGAGACATATACGGCGAACTAGCGCTTGGGTACTACCGTGGTGGCGTGACAAGTTTGATTCGACTGACCCAATACAGCCACGGTGCTGGTTGAGCTTGCAAGCTCGGTCCCAGTGACCTGGCGCACGTGTTGCGTCACTTACCAAATTCCAGTCATCCAGACCTTTTGGTTGGCACAGAGCACAGCGACGACGCTGCCGTGTGGCGGCGCTCAGATGGCAACGCTCTAGTCGCTACAGCCGACTTTTTCACCCCAATAGTCGATGATCCAAAACTCTGGGGTCAGATATCGGCAACTAATGCTGCTAGCGATATTTATGCCATGGGAGGTGAGCCACTATTTGCTCTCAATTTGGTCGCTTGGCCTAAGGAGGAACTTGCTTTAGAGATCCTTGGCGATGTGCTCATCGGAGGCCAAATGGCCGCCGAAAGCGGCAGCTGGGTCGTAGCCGGCGGCCATACCGTTGATGGGCCTGAACCAATGTACGGGATGTCTGTCGTGGGTGAAGTTTCACCCGACAAGCTTCTCACCAATGCTGGGGGTGAAGAAGGCCAGGCTCTAGTCCTAACAAAACCAATAGGGACAGGCTTACTGGCAACAGCTCTAAAGCGTTCCGACCCTGAAGCTATTTCACAAGACGGTTCCTTGAACGAGGTTTATGTTGCGGGCATTCGAGAAATGACTCGCCTCAACTCCTCGGCGGCCAAAACTGCGGGTCGAGTAGGAGCCTCAGCAGCCACCGACGTTACGGGGTTCGGTCTCCTTGGCCATCTCTACGAGCTGGCTTCAGCCAGTGGGCTTTCTGCCTCGATCGAAACAACAGCAGTACCACTTCTACCCAGCGTTAGCGACCTCGTTGAAAGTGGATTCGTGGCTGGAGGTACTGAAAGAAACCTAGATTTTCTTGAACCATTTTTGAGTGGCGGCTCGATTACTGACCGCCTCATTCTCTGTGATGCTCAAACCTCAGGTGGCCTTTTATTCTCCTGTGATGCTTCCGCTGCTGTCGATGCCGTGGCAGAACTAACAGAAGCAAGCCACTTCGCTGCAGTAATAGGCACATTGGAGCCAGGAGACCCTGGGCATATAGCACTGAGAAGCTGACCTATGGAAGACCCCAAGAACGCGGTGGCCAACCCTTCGCTATACGAACAATTAGGGGTCCCAATTGGCAGCACCCAAGACTCTTTGCAACGTGCCTATCGGCGATTAGCACTCGCCCACCACCCCGACAGACAGTCCGGTGATTCGCTCTTAATGGGTCGGATTAACGATGCTTGGTTCGTCTTATCTGACCCAGGTCGTCGAGCTGAATACGATCGCACCTTGCAGAATCCTTCATCTCCGCGACCAACACAACCTCGGTTCTCCACTCCTCAAAAGCTGAACAGAAAGGCTGCTTGGTTTGCGGGAATAAGACTCCAAACATTAAGACTCGGAGGCGAAGCAGCGAGAAGTGCTGCCCAAGCCCTATCTATTCGACACCAGATTCCTCGATCAACATATGAGGAACTCGCGGCCCCAATAATCCGGGCCCTCGGTCACGATATAGAACGGGGAGTTCAGCTATCTCGCAAAGCAGGAACAGCACCTCTGGACTTAGGTCTAGCATCAGCACTAATCGGCCTAAACGCCTACTGCATACCCTTTCTGCGTCGTTGTTCAGAAAATGACGTGCGTCAAGAAGACGTCCTCCGCGCTCAACTGATTGACCGGATGTGGGACAACCTTGCGCACGGAATTAACAGGGATGTCGAGATCAAACTTGGCGGCAACCCGAGAGCTCTGCGATCGCTGACAGGCAGACGTATCTGACATGGCCACGGCGGTCTATCCCGGGTCATTCAATCCACCGACCGTAGCGCATCTAGCTATTTCAGAGGCTGTGATGGCCCAATATGACATAGACCAGGTCGTGTGGGCGATCAGCCGAGTAGCGCTAGGTAAAGAGAACGTATCTATTCCTAGGTTCGAACATCGGATAGCAATATTGGAAGAGGTAGCCGAAGAACATGAATGGCTCCAAATTCGTGTAACAGACTCTCAACTATTGGCAGATATCGCCGTTGGCTACGACTTGCTCGTAATGGGCGCTGACAAGTGGCACCAAATACAGGATCCAATCTTTTATGAAGATGACCCTGCAATACGTGATTCAGCCCTCGCGACGCTGCCTGAACTCGCAATCGTCCCTCGAGAACCATTCGAAGCACCTCCCACCCAAGAGCTCCGCCTTCCACAGAACATGAACTCGGTATCTAGCTCAGAAGCACGTGACGGGCTCATTTCACTAATGCTTGGACCTGCCCAAAGATTCGACGAATTAACAGGGGCTTGGAGTGACACCCGAAGGTATCAACTTTGGTTAACCGGAAAAACTGACTGACAAGCCGACCAATTACACATACCTTGGCTCATGATGACTGAAATTCTTGACGTCGACCTATTGGCTTTCGAACAAGGAAGCTCCAAAGAGCGTCTGGCAGTGGTAGACGGCGTCATGCGGAGCCTTGCAACAGGGTTCGTCTATACCAAACATGACCTTTCCGAGGGAATGCTCGATGAAACCTATGGCGTTCTATCGAGGTTCTTTAATCTGCCGTCCGAGGCCAAAGAGGAATATGTAGCCAGCGGCTCTAGAGGCCAAACCGGTTACACAGGCTTGTTGGTTGAAACAGCAGCAGTGTCTCAAACCCCCGATTGGAAGGAAATGTTGAATTGGGGAGCATCTCTGGCTGATGGGCACCCGCTGCGTACGAGATACCCACATCGCTATGGTGACCCAATTTTCCCATCTAACCACCTGCCCGAAGCTGCTCAAATCTTGTCGACTTTTCATGAGAACCTTGTGGAACTCCAAACCCGGTTTTTGCGAATAATCGCCACGGGGATCGGGGCAAACGAGTCCTTTTTCGACACCATGCTGAAAGATGGCTCTCACCTCACTAGAGCTATCAACTATCCACCTATGAACGAAGCTCCAAACAATGGTGACGGTGGTCACCTTTGGGCAGAAGAACACGGAGACATCAATCTGATAACAGCACTGCCGAGAGCTACTAGTCGCGGACTTCAAGTCAAAATTGAAGACCGATGGGTCGATGCAACACCACCAGACGGATGCGTCATTATCAACACCGGCATAATGCTTGAACGACTGACTAACGGCCTAATCCCCGTGGGATGGCATCGAGTCCTCGCTGAGCCAAATCAAACTGAGGGGCGACTTAGCGTCGTGCAGTTCTGTCACCCAACCCCATGGACGATTCTGTCTCCAGTTCCTTCAACGGTTTCTTCCGAACACCCATGCAGCTTCCCCGCAATGTCAGCCGGTGATTGTTTAGACCAGGTGCTTTGGGACATTAATTTGAGTTCTGAATAAGGAACTACGTGGCGCTAAAACTCCAATAGAGCGTTTTCCACTAATTCTGTCAACGCTGGGTGAATGTAAAACTGGCCAGAAGCCAACTCATCTACTGTCTGCCCGAATTCCATGCCTTGAACCAACTGCTGTATCAGGGTCGATGCTTGAGGGCCGATAATGTGGGCGCCCAACAGCTGCCGACTTTCAGCGTGAGCAATTAACTTACAAAAGCTTTCCGAATCTTCCATTGCCCAGCCATATGCAGTCGCTCCATACTCTTTCGATGCTACGACGACCGGCAACCCCTTATCGCGTGCCTCACTCTCTGTAAGCCCCACCGACGCTACTTGGGGATGCCCAAAAACGGCGTGGGGAACAAACGTGTCGTCGACACTGTGCATCGGGGCGTTGACTTCGCCAGCAGCGACCAAAAGGTTGTGTCGCAGCGCTCTTACTTCTGCGTTCGCCAAATGTTTCAGCTGATGCGTATTGGAAAGATCACCAAACGCCCAAACTCCCGGCACTTTTGTCCGGAAGTATTCATCAACCAGAACTCGTCCGTTTTCGCAAGTAATCCCACATGATTCGGCTCCAATCAAGTCGCCATTAGGCACTCGGCCCGCTGCGACCAGAATTAGGTCGGTTTCGATGACTTCGACGTTGTCATCAACCCTGATCTCAGCTCGAAGGACTCCATTTTCTTGAGCGACTTTTATGACTTCAGCTCCGCATCGAACGTCGACCCTCCGACTCATCAGTTCAGTGAATCGTTGGGAAATATCTTCGTCCTCTCTCCGTAACAACCTGTCTCCCCGGTTAACCATGGTCACCTCGCAACCGAAGGCTGAGAAAACATGTCCAAGCTCTGCAGCTATATACCCACCTCCAAAAATGAGCATCCGTTCAGGGAGAGCCTCAAGACGCATCACAGTGTCGGAGGTGTGGAAATCAACATCCGTGAGACCCGGGTAAGGCGGAACAAACGGTCGGGCTCCGGCACCTAAAACTACATGTCGACCTGATACGTGACTAACTCCCCCATCCTCACTGGTTACCTCAAGGGTCCGTTCATCTATTAGGTGACCTTCTCCTTTAAACACAGTGATGTTGGGGCATTCATCACCTAGCCGATACTTCTCGCCGCCTTGCACTATCGGATCAATTCGCCCAAATACCCGATCGCGAATTGCCAACCAATTCACTCCTGTAAGTTCCGCCTCAAGTCCATAGGTATCAGCGGCTCGAATCGTCTCAGCAACATCGGCCGCGTATACGAACATTTTAGAAGGGATGCAACCCACGTTCAGGCAAGTGCCTCCGAACAGACCTCTCTCAACGATCGCTATCTTCCAATGGTCAAATTCAGGGCCAGGGATACTGTTACCTGACCCCGTGCCGACAATTACGAGATCAAACTCTTCAGTAGCTTCATTGCTCATAACCGAGAGTCTCGCAGGCATTTACCCATCATTCTTTTCGCTCTGAGCAAATCGATACGACTTTGACGGTATCGAACCCATTTAGTTGGAAATGCTTGGACCTACTGAAGCGCCTGATAAACCAACGCCTTCATCTCAGGCCTGATTGGGTGCGTACTCGAAGGCAACAGCTGCGTTAAAAATATTACGGTCAGGTCTTCAACAGGGTCTACCCAAAACGCGGTGGAAGCTGCCCCACCCCAAGCGTATTCCCCTTCTTGACTTAAGACCTTGGCTTTTGCAGGATCGACCACCACTGAAAAACCCAATCCAAACCCGACGCCGTCGTATGTCGTTTCAGAAAACAGCGGTCGCCCGTATTCAGTGAGGTCTACACCTCCGGGTAGATGGTTAGAAGTCATAAATTCCAAGGTTTTCCGTCCGATGATCCTCTTACCACCTAAAGACCCGCCATTCCTCAGCGCCTGAGTGAAACGGTGATAGTCGCCTAAGGTTGAAACCAGCCCACCTCCGCCAGAAAAAGCTTCGGGTTCGCGAAGGTACCGAGAGCGTTGAGCATCATCCAACAAAGTCGCAAGCTGAGTTTCGCCATCGGGGTAATAACAAGAAGCAAATCGCTCCTCCTCCCCGTTCGGTACTGCAAAACCGGTATCTACCATGCCAATGGGTTTGAAAATATTCTCTTCCAAATAGACATCGAGAGTCACGCCACTCATTACCTCAACAAGGCGCCCTAGAACATCAGTCGAATATGAATAATTCCATTCAGTCCCGGGATCAAATAAAAGAGGAAGCGAAGCCAGAATGTCGCACTGATTTTGTAAATTGCCTGGACTTTTCGTCCAGTCGAAACCAGCTCTTCTATACATCTCATCCACGGCATGAGCCATATGGAAGTGGTAAGTGAGTCCACTGGTGTGGGTCAACAAATCATGAACCGATATATCTCTACTCGCGTCACGTGTCTGTGGGTGTAGCGCATCCCCCCCAACGAAAACTTGGCTGTCTGCAAATGAAGGTATCCATCGCGATATCGGGTCCTTCAACTGGAAGAGGCCCTGTTCGTAAAGTTGCATTATCGCGATCGAAGTAATCGGTTTCGTCATCGAATAGAAGCGGTAAATCGTGTCAGCCTCCACCGGCAGAGAACGTTCCATGTCACGCTCTCCGTACATGTGTCGATAAACGATCCGCCCCTCACGACTGACCAACACATTTACGCCCGGGAGAAGTCCTCCATCCACATATTTGTTTAGGTGGGTACTCAACCGATCTAGGCGTTCAGCGTCAAACCCAGCATCGCCTGGCTCCACCTCAACTTCAAGTGCTGTCATCGGGTCGTTCTCCGTTTAGAAGTCCGTGCTCGGAATCGTAGGCTACGTCAGATGGTCAAGTTTTGACTGCAAATACCTTTCTACCCCTAGAGTGCCTCGATGAGTGAAACGCCGCCTGACAACACCTTCACGACAAGGTTTGTTCTCATTCGCCACGGAGAATCTAACGTCATGGTCGAGGGCGTAGTGGGTGGCCTCAACACTTGTTCAGGACTCTCTGCTCGCGGAAAAGAACAGGCGGCTTGTTTGGGTGAGAGGTTGGCTAGCGGCAACGAAACTTCGTTCGATGTCGTTTATTCATCGCCGCTTCCCCGCGCCATCGAAACCACCGAAATTCTCCTTTCTTATGCTTCACAGCAACACGAAATTAAAATCAATTCTGATCTCGAAGAGTTTCGACTCGGCGAAGCTGACGGTCTTACCTGGGAACAAGTCAGACAACAATATGATCTCGGCAACTTTGAGCAACGAGATCCATTTGTCCCCATCATCCCGGGCGCCGACAGCAGAGCAGGGTTCCGTCACCGCGTAGGTCAGGCACTGAGTCACATCGGAAGCATCCATGTCGGCTCCACCATTCTGATCGGGTGCCACGGGGGTGTTATTTCAGCAGCGATGGCAATTGCCTTTGGGCTGGGACCAAACCAGTGGCACACGGAACTCGCGCCCAACGTCACCTCCATCACGGAATTGGAGGTTTCTTCGAGCAACGATCGAGGACGAAGGTGGATGTGCCGGAGATACAACGACATAGCCCACCTCCACGGCACAGATTTAGATCCGCGTGACCATCTGTGATCACCAAACTGTCTAATCCGGTGAGAAACTAAATTGTCATCCTGAGTCAGATCTTAGGAATCTTGATTGACTCGTAGTCATCAATGCTTAACTAGGTCTCAACTATTGATTTCACGCTGTAAAGCAGGAGGAAGCATGCTTGTAGAGCGCATCGAAGGAAAATGGATTGACGTGTTCGCTCGCGTGTTCGAAATGTGCGCTGTCGATGACACTCAAAGCGCAGCAATCCTTTCTGAAACTCAAAGTCGAAGCGTCAACGTAAATTTGGCAGAACTGGCTCTGGATCGATTGGGTATCCGCCCGATTCACATAGTTCTACCGACTTTGCGTCAAAGCTCTCCTGTTCCCGTTAGGTCGACTGGGGCTTCAGACGCAATAGCCGGTTCAACAGCGGTCATAAAGGCTCTTGCTTCAGTCGACTTTGTCGTTGACTGCACTGTTGAAGGTTTGCTGCACGCTCCCGAACTACCAGAACTGTTGGCTGATGGCAGCCGAATCTTGATGGTCTCGAACGAACATCCAGAGGCCCTAGAGAGGTTGATGCCAACAGAGGACCTTGAACCCAAAGTCAAGGCGGGAATCAAGAAGCTCATAAAAGCAAAAGAGATGCATGTGACATCGGCAGCGGGAACCGACGTAGTTGTAAACCTAAGCGACGCTCCTTGTGGTGGCGGTTGGGGGTACACAACCCAGGCAGGGTCGATCTCTCATTGGCCCGGCGGCTTATGTTTAGCCTTCCCCAAAGCCAACACAGTCAACGGAGTAATCGTCATGGACCGAGGGGACATGAATTTAACGTTTAAACGTTATGTGGAGTCTCCTGTAACACTGACAATCGAAAACGACTATGTGGTTGATGTTGCAGGCGAAGGTACCGATGCGTCCCTTTTCCGCAGCTACTCAGATGCATGGGGTGATCCCGACGCCTACGCAACTAGCCACATTGGATGGGGCATGAATCCTGGCGCTCGCTGGGACACCCTGCCCTTATATGACAGAAGCCAAACCAACGGCACTGAACAACGAGCATTTGCAGGGAACTTTCTTTATTCAACAGGGGCCAACGAACATGCCGGTCGACATACGCTCGGACATTTCGATCTTCCCATGCGAAATCACACCGTGGTCTTAGATGGCGATCCTGTTGTCATTGAAGGCGTGCTGCAAGGTGATTTGGCATAGCGACTCTTCTTATGTGGAGTAACGGATCGGATCTCGCATCATGGGTAGACAATTGGGCTGACCACCAGCCAGACGCGCTCGCTATCGAGTTCGAAGGGGTTACAACCAATTACAAGCAACTCTCTAGAAGAATTGCATCAATCGCAAGCTGGTTACACCTGCATAAAGTCGAAATGGGCGATCGAGTTGCTTGGCTAGGCCCCAACCACCCGCTGGCAATAGAACTACTGCTCGCTTGTTCCCGATTGGGAGTCATCTTTCTACCTCTGAACTCGCGCCTACTCAGTTCTGAACATCGTTGGATTCTTCAGGACGCGGAGCCAAAGCTCCTTATAACTCACGAGGACTTCCATGAACACGGAAAAGAAGCTGCGGAGGAGATACCAGTACTTTTATTGGATGAGGTCTCGCAGTCTGAGCCCATCGAGGTAGCTCCCAGAGTCGGTGGGCCTGATGACCCCGTTTTGCTTGCATACACCTCGGGAACTACTGGAACTCCCAAGGGGGCGCTACTTTGCCAAAGTGCGCTGGCAGCCAACGCTGTCAATGGCGCCCATGCCCACGACTTGACTTCCAATGATCGTTTCCTGACCTTTCTGCCTCTATTTCATGTTGGTGGCCTCAACATTCAGACACTCCCCGCATTAATGGGAGGCGCATCAGTTCTTCTACACAATTCCTTCGACCCTGGGCGATGGCTCGAAGATGTCGAACGATGGCAACCCACTTGGTCTCTGTTTGTTCCAGCAACTTTGAACGCCGTGAGTAACCACCCAGGGTTCATGCAAGCGGATCTATCTTCGCTCAAGGGCCTCATGGCGGGGTCATCAACGATCCCCGAGGCGGCGACTCGGCCCTTCTTCGAGCGCGGAATTTCTGTAGGTCAGGTTTATGGAGCCACCGAAACCGCTCCAACCGCGGTGGTTTTAAGAATTGATCAGGCTGCGCAACGACCTGGTTCCTGCGGCAAAGCTGCAACCCTTTGCGACGTTCGCATAGTCAACGATGAAGGCATTGACGTAGCAGCAGGAGAATCTGGTGAACTGTGGGTCCGCGGACCAAACATATTGACCAGTTATTGGCGCAATCCCGACGCCACATCTGAATCACTAACTGATGGGTGGTTTCACACCGGCGATATCGGACATATGGATCTCGATGGGTGGATCTATATTGACGACCGCAAGAAAGACGTAGTCATCTCTGGAGGAGAGAACATTTACCCTGCCGAGTTGGAAAACATACTTGCAGAAAGCGATCTCCTCTTAGAAGCAACCGTCGTTGGGGTGAGTGATAGCCGTTGGGGCGAAATTCCGGTGGTCGTAGCTGTCGCCGCCGAGGGGGTCGACCAAAATAGCCGAGCTGTTCTACAACTTTTCGATGGGCAAATCGCTCGCTTTAAGCACCCAAAGAGGGTGATCTGGGTCGACCACCTACCGAGAAACGTTATGGGCAAAGTGTTGAAACACGAAGTCCGTGTTCTAATCGCGAGCAATGAAACTACGACTTAGGTCAAGACTAGATCGACGTTGAAATCAGTGGTTTCTAAAACTAATACTTCCCCGTACTAAAGGAGTCCTTTATGACTACGCCAAGGAAAGTTGCATTTATCGGTTTAGGAGTTATGGGCTTTCCGATGGCCAGGCACCTGTCCCAAGCTGGCCATGTCGTATCTGTCTACAACAGAACAGCATCAAAATCCGAAGCTTGGATTCAAGAAAACAAAGGAACCTCAGCCGCGACTCCACGGCGTGCTGTTGAGGGCACAGAAATAGCCTTTCTCTGTGTCGGTAACGACGATGATGTTCGCTCGGTTGTACTGGGTGATGAGGGGGTACTTGCCGGTATGGCGCCTGACACGTTAATTGTTGACCACACAACGGCTTCAGCCAAGCTCGCAAACGAGCTCACTGAGGTATGTGGCACGCACGATGTTGGTTTCCTTGATGCGCCTATATCTGGAGGTCAAGCAGGTGCCGAAAACGGGACCTTGACGGTGATGTGTGGTGGCCATCAACGGTGGTTCTCTCTTGCCGAACCAATAATTTCTGCCTACAGCCAAGCCTGCAATCTGATCGGCCCTAGCGGATCAGGCCAACTAACTAAAATGGTCAACCAGATTTGTATTGCTGGTCTGCTGCAAGGACTCTCTGAAGCTCTCGAATTCGGCAAACGCAGTGGGCTAAACCTTGAACTCGTACTCGAAACCATCAGCAAAGGAGCAGCGGGCTCCTGGCAAATGGAGAATCGGGGCTCCACAATGATCCGTAATGAGTTCGATTTCGGGTTCGCTGTGGATTGGATGAGAAAAGATTTAGGCATCGTCATCGAAGAGGCAGCCCGTCTTGAAACCGCTGTCGACATAACGCGACTGGTTGACTCCTATTACGAAGAAATCCAAAGACAGGGAGGCGGTCGCTGGGATACAAGCAGTTTGATTACGCGACTGGTAGCGGAGCCGTCATAGACGATTGTGCACTCAGCTACTCCGCTGACTACGGTTGCTCAGCGTGATTCATAGCGATCGAATACTGATGGGCCCCGGCCCGAGTAATCCATATCCCCAAGTAATCGAAGCCTTCAATCGACCTGTCCTTGGGCACCTCGATCCAGAATTCATATCGCTTCTAGACGAAACTAACGAGCGCTTACGCGAGGTATGGCAGACCAGCAATGCCTTAACTTTTCCAATCAGCGCCACAGGTTCCGCTGGTATGGAAACCTCCTTTGTGAATTTCGTTACCCCCGGAGATGACGTAGTAATCGGCGTGAACGGTGTGTTTGGCGATCGAATGTGCGAAGTAGCGACTCGTGCAGGAGCCACAATTACCCGAGTCGAAGCAGACTGGGGCTGCACCATAGACCCCCAGCGGCTCTTAGATGCTCACCCCAACCCATCAATGATCGCAGTCGTACACGCTGAGACCTCAACTGGTGTGCGAAATGACATCGCTGAGTTGGGAGCAAACAAAGGCGATGCTCTGCTTCTAGTTGATTGTGTGACTTCTCTTGCCGGTATACCAGTGTTGATTGATGAATGGAATGTCGACATTGCCTACAGCGGGACCCAGAAATGTCTAGGCGTTCCACCTGGCCTATCTCCACTAACCGTTAGCCACAGAGCCATGGAGAGGCTCGTCCAGACTCCGCAAAGCTGGTATCTCGACCTCAACATGATTAAGGATTACGTAACCGGTGATGGTGCTCGTGCTTACCACCACACAGCGCCCATCTCAATGCTGTATGCCTTGCATGCCGGCTTGGGGGTGGTCTTAAGCGAAGGGCTCGAACAAACGTGGAGCCGTCATCAATCTTGCGGCCACGAACTCCACAGTCGCCTCCCGCAACTCGGGTTCGAGTTATGGGCCCAAGATGGTTATCGACTCCCAGAACTCACGACAGTATCTATCCCCGATGGGCTCGACGATGTCGAAGGTCGTCGGCTTCTACTAGAGCGTTACGGTATCGAGATCGGTGGGGGGCTCGGCCCGGTCGCTGGCAAGGTGTGGAGGATTGGTTGCATGGGCCATACCGCGCGGATGCGGAACGTAACACTGTTGTTAGGTGCTCTTGAGGAATTAACAAGCGAGCTTCTCTAAAGCCCGCTGGGCCCTTCAGTTTTCGACCCTGCTAACCGTGCTTTATTTTGAGTCAGCTTCCCATGGAGCAGGTCCATCCATAGGCGGGTCGACACGGCCTTCTAACCATCCGTTGAACTGAGGTTGCCGCTTTTCGATAAAGGCTGCAGCACCCTCGCGGGCATCGGGGAGGTGGTCAGTAACAGCTGTCTTCGCAGCTATCTCATCAAGTGACTGATCCCATGTTAGGTCTGCCGCCAAAAGGATTGAACGTTTCAGCATTCTCATCGCCACTTGTGGCCCATTTGCGAGTTCTCGAGCTAACAACAGCGTTTCATCCATCAGACTGTCATCAGCGACAACCTCGTGCACTAGCCCCAGTTCATGTGCTGTTTCACCGTCAACGATTCGTTTACGCATCATGAAGTCGGTTGCCTTCGCGACTCCCAGATGTTGCACCAGCAACCATTGGCCACCTTCATCTGGTAACAGCCCAAATCTAAGTGTCGCACTTCCCAATTTCGCGGATCGCGAAGCGATGCGAAAATCGCAGGCCAAGGCAAGCGAGAAGCCTGTCTGAATTGCGAAACCATTTATTGCAGCGATGGAAATCTTGTCGAGATTCCGAACTGCCGTGTTAACCGCCTGAGATATTGTGCGCAAGCCGTTGTAGGTGCCCGAGGGATTGTGGTGCCCATGATGAATCTGTGGTACTTGGACGCTGTCGCCGCCGTAACCTTTTAGGTCATCTCCCGCCCAAAACGCAGAACCTTGCCCAGTAAAGACAACGATCCGGATAGCGTCATCCATCTGGGTTTGTGTGAGTAACTCAACTAAATCCCTTTTCATGGCTGCTGTAGATGCGTTCAGGCTCTCTGGACGGTTGAAGGTCACAACAAGAATTCCAGGCTCCTCAATAGCTGTAAGAAATCCGCAATATTCACCTTCTCGAACCGACATTTTGAAACCCCCGCGTCTCTGATGGTCGACGTCTACGAAGAAGCTAGCTCGTGGCAACCTACCGCACCCGTTGGTTGCTACGGTCGTCCCGATGAACGGTTCCGACGACCCACCATTCAAGGTATTTGAGGACTCTCTTATGCTTCGCTTCGACATCAGCGGGTCCCAAGGAAAATTAACCCACTACATCACTCCTTTTGTCACCGACGGGTCGAAGCTTTACGTGTTTGACGAGCCCAGCCACGATCCAGAAAAATTCATCCAAATGCTCCTAGACCAAGACGTGTTAGTAAGCAGTCGCCTAACAGGTGACCTTCGCGTACATGGCATAGGGAGACTCCCCACACGAGACGAAGAGGACTGGGCTCGGCCTGCCTGCACCGAAAAGTTCCTCTACGACCAAGCCTTACAAGACTTAGCTCTTTTGGGTCCTCTAATAGTTCTCGATAATCCACTCACCAGCTAGTTCAATGCTGGCTGCTCGCCCGCCAGAGTGACCCTGTACATCTCTCTTTTGCTTCCGGCGTAGTCGTTAATGGCGAAGTGTTGCGTCGCGCGGTTATCCCACATCGTCAAAGTCCCCGGCATCCACCGAACACGACATGTGAATGCAATTTGGCGACTGTGCTCAAACAAGAACTCCAGAAGGGAACTGCTTTCAGCCTTTGTCATTCCCTCAATCCCTACGGTGTACACCTCATTCACAAACAATGATTGACGTCCTGTCAATGGGTGAGACCGCACCAAGGGGTGTGTCTGGTGCACCACCGCCGACTCGTCTCCATTTATGTCCATCGACGAATTCGGATCAGGACGACCGAAAGTCCCTTGAGGTCCATAACTCCGTTCCGCTGAATGAATTCCTTTCAAACCACGAAGAATCGACTGCATCGAATCTGAAAGACTTTCGAAAGCCAAATACTGGTTGGTGAACGCCGTATCTCCCCCTGCTTCTGGAACCTGTAGCGCATAAAGCAGCGTCGTGCTCGGTGGTCGCAGCTGAAAGCTCCAGTCGCTATGCCACCCACTTCCGAACAACGGTCCCGTTTCCTCCGCCTCACGTATAAGTCGCAGCACGTTTGGGTGGCCGTCAACCGGCGTAATGAAAGGAGTCTCACCAAAGTCACCCATGCTCGTTGCAAAACTCTCGAAACCATCGATGTCTAAATCTTGGTTTCGAAATACTAGAACCACATTTTCTGCAAGGGCCGCCTCGATCAATCTCGATTCCTCTGTACCGATCCCAGATTTGAGGTCAACGTCTAACACCTCAGCGCCGAAGGCACCTGTAAGTGGTTTTATTTCCATGAACACAGAAACTAGCGCTGCACGAGCCGCTGTGGTGCGCTAGGCAAGAGGCATGAAGGTTTCTATCGCATTCGGAGGTCCCGCTTCAGGTAAGAAGCGTGATTGGGATACTCAAGTGGAATTCTTACGCGAAGCCGAGCAAATGGGAGTGGACATAATTTGGTCTGCCGAAGCATGGGGCATGGACGGTGTTAGCACCCTGGCCTACCTCGCCGCTGTAACGAAAAAGGTTCAACTCGGCACCGGCATCCTGCAAATCTCTGCCCGTACTCCAGCCATGACTGCGATGACCGCGCTCTCAATGGCAGCCATCAGCGAAGACAGATTCATTTTGGGACTCGGGGTCAGCGGGCCTCAGGTAGTCGAGGGGTTGCACGGGGTCCCATTTCGTCGGCCGCTGACTCGACTTCGCGAAACAGTAGACATAGTTAGACAAGCATTTGCTGGCGAAAAGATTAACTATGAAGGCTCCCACCACCTGCTACCTCTCCCAGGGGGTGAGGGCAAAGCCTTGCGTTTGGCTCAACCAGCCAACGAGCAAATACCAATTTGGTTAGCGACCCTCGGCCCAAAGTCTCTCGAATACACAGGTCAAGCGGCTGATGGTTGGGCAGGAACATCCTTTGTTCCCTCCGGCGCTGCCGCCACGATCGGACATGTCCAACAAGGTGCCTCAGCAGCAGGAAGAGATCCTTCCACTATCGAGTACCAAGCAGGAGGTGCTGTCCAGTTCGGTGATGAGATAGAGCGGCTGTTGGCTCCCAGGAGACCCGGAGTTGCATTCACATTGGGAGCAATGGGCTCACCAACGACCAACTTTTACAATGATGCCTACAGGCGTGGCGGTTTCGAAACGGAAGCGCTGCAAGTCCAAAAACTGTGGGTTGATGGTGAACGAGAGCAGGCTGTCGAAGCTGTACCTGACGAGTTGATCTTGCAAACCAACTTTTTGGGCTCAATCTCTGAAGTCACAGAACGTGTCCGCGCTTATCGAGATGCTGGCATCTCAGTTCTTCGAGTACAACCTGAAGGTGCCGACACTCAGGAACGTTTGGACAGCCTCGGTGGAATTGTGGACATCGTGCGATCTTTAAATAACGACAGTCCTTAGCCTTGGATTGCCTTTCACCTACCAGAAACGGATTGTTACACCTCCGAGTAATTACTGTTCATCAACTGGCACCCGGCGGACCGAAGTCAGATCGACCGTTCTGTAGCTAGCAATACGCAGTGACCACGAATCGACATAATTTCGACCCTCGGACTGAAGGAAAGTCGTCATAGGACCTTCCTGTTCGTAGTTGTCGACACCAGAAACTACTTCCGCTCGACCGTCAACGAAGTTCAACTCAAAGACCATGAATTCGAATTTACCTATTAGCCCTTGTGGTTAACCAGTGTTGAAAGGCTGTGAATTTTCAGTGGAAAGACAATCTATTTCCACAGATGAGATTTCTAGGCTGCTGCTGCAATAGTGTTGTTTTTATCCACAGTTTGTCCGAATAGTGTTTGAGAGTTAACGATGAGCGACCATTCAAAAGCTTTTACTGAAGAAGACCTGCGAGGTCGTTTGACTCCCCTTCAGTACCACGTCACCCAAGAGTCTGGAACTGAACAGGCCTTCACCGGTGAGACTTGGGATCAGAAACAGGACGGCACCTACCACTGCGTAGTTTGTGATGCCGACTTGTTTTCGAATGAATCTAAATATGAGTCTGGTTCTGGTTGGCCGAGTTTTTGGCAACCATTGTCGGATGCTGTCGTAGACACAGAAATGGACACATCTCATGGGATGGTCCGTGTTGAAGCTCTGTGTCAGTCATGCGGAGCTCATCTAGGCCACGTTTTCCCTGATGGCCCTGAACCTACTGGGGATCGCTACTGCATGAACTCGGCGTCTCTGCGGTTTGCCCCACAAGAGGCTGGATAAACCTGAACAGGGTCAAAGCGGCTTTTAGCCGGTCGCCTGAATTCTGTCTTCGGCCGCCGGGAACAAGTTGATGATGGCGTTATCTAACTCTTCCTTGACTCCAGCAAGAGGAAGCACGTTGAGTACTCCCTGACCTTGGTGTATCAAATCAATAATTTCTTCACCTGACACGAGCAAAGGTGAAGAACCGTTGATTACGAGATTGGCTGAGGCAACATCTGCGCCTAGGTTTTCTCGCAAATAAGAAAAGACGCCCCGCACCATCTCAAGTCTGATGCCGGCGTCAAGCAGAGTCTTAACAACTTTGAGTTCAAGAAGGTCCTGGTAGGAGTAGCTGCGCCTACTTCCGCTTCCTTGGGCATCGGCCAGCGAAGGACGAATGAGATCGGTACGCGCCCAATAATCAAGTTGGCGGTAGGTGATGCCCACCAATTCTGCCGTCCGTTTTCCAGAAAAACCTGATGCCACTGTGCTCTCAGTCAAGGTTGTGCCTCCGTCTCGATTAGCCACCATGCTGATCACATTGATGAAACTACGTCGGTGTGATGCCACAGTACGAGTAAAAGCGATACCAAGCAACCACCCTTCGCGCGATATTTCGCGCGCTCTGCGCGAAAAACTGCCATATTTCAGGGACTTGAGCTAGAAATCGTCAGGATTGACATCATCCAGAAACTGTTTGAACTCATCAAGCAACTCATCCGGATCATTGTCGGAACCTCCATCGGAGGGGTGTTCCTCAATAACTTGCCCGGCCTCAGCAAGAACGTCTTCAGAAGCATAAATGGGCGTGTCCGTGCGGACGGCAATCGCTATCGCATCACTCGGCCTGGCGGAAATCGTGCGGGCTTCGCCCCCGACCTGGAGCTCGATTTCCGCAAAAAAAGTTCGCTCGCGAAGCTCCGTGACTACAACTCCGATAATGGTCGCCTGAAGCTCCTCTAACATCGTCACCAGCAAATCATGGGTGAGCGGCCGCGCAAGCCGAATTCCCTCAATTCCTCGATGAATGGCGTGAGCTTCGGGCGTGTCGATAACAACGGGTAGCACCCTGCCCTGGCCTTCGGTCTCTCTCAATAACAGAAGAGGGCTGTTGGATGGCAACTCAACTTGTACCCCGAGTAACTCCATCTCAATCATGATCTGACCTTAGTTGGGATGTTGGGCACTAACTCGTCTTCAACTACTCGAGGAAACGAGATAAAGCAGTTTGAACTTACCGATCTGTATTTCGTCGCCATTGGTAAGTGATACTTCACTGTCTTCTAGCCGCTCCCCATTGAGGTAGGTTCCGTTCAAAGACCCCACATCCCTAATCATGTATCCCGTGTTGCTTGTTGATAACTCAACGTGACGACGCGAAACAGTGATGTCGTCGAGAAATATGTCACTATCGGGGTGGCGGCCAACGGTCATCAACTCTGAAGTAATCGCATAACGGGTACCAGCTTGGTGTCCGCTTGCAACGACCAATGCTGCACCTGTTGACGGTGTTTGGAAGTCGACACTTTCAGGACTATCGCCGAGTGATTCAAGTGCCTCGGTGCTGGCCTCTTCCACAGAGCTCATCGGTCGGCCACAACTGGAGCAGAACCTTGATCCACCCGCATTTGAATGTCCGCACGCTTCACATGATTGATTCATTTATTACTCCTCGCTCTCTTCAACAACGAAGGATTTGTAGCTTTCAGCATCCATCAACCCGTCAAGTTCACCTTCGGCGCTGGTTTGAATCGCACAAAGCCAACCATCACCATAGGGATCCTCATTGACGAGTTCGGGGTGGTCTTCTAAGGCAGCGTTGACCTCTATGACCTCGCCCGACACAGGAGCGAACACATCAGATACCGACTTTGTCGACTCAATCTCGCCGAAAGCAGAATTGGCTGACACCACTAATCCAACCTCAGGAAGTTCCACATAGACCACATCGCCAAGGGCATCTTGGGCGAAATCGGTAATACCAATGCGCGCTAGGGAACCTTCCATGCGCACCCACTCATGGTCACTCGAATATCGGAGTTCAACAGGCGTATCCATGTTCCCAACCTATCCCACTAAGACAGTTGGTGGACCTACGGTTATCGGCCGGCGCGACCGTGTCGCAGCGCCTCTCTGGCTGCAGGCACGTATGTCACCCCTGACCAGTAGTGAATTGGTAGTCCAGTAACAACACAAACCCAAGCTCCTGCTGCAAAAAAAGGAGCCAAAAACACGTCGCTCTCCCCAGCTAAGAAAAATGGGAATGCAAACATAAGTAAGAAGGTGCCCGTCTTACCCCACCATGTCACTTCGATTTTTCTAGCGCCGAGTGCAGCTAACAACAATGCTGCCACAGCCACTAAACCCTCCCTAACAAGAGCCAACCAGGCGATCCATCCAGGCACTGATCCGTCGAGCCAGATAGCAAAAATTCCCACTAACAACATGAGGCGGTCCGCTGTCGGATCCAAGATCTTTCCCAGTTCACTGACTTGGTCGAATTTTCTAGCGATATAGCCGTCCACCCAGTCACTCGCGCCTAAGGCGCCGAGTAGGAGAGCAGCTGCCCAACGGTCCTCAACTGAAAAAAGGAGCCATAAAAATACAGGGATACAACCGAGCCGAATAAGACTGATCAAGTTTGGAACCGTGAACGGTCGCCACGGTAACTGCTGCTCAGACATCATCTGCATCGTAGGCTTCATTTCATGGCATCCGTTTTCACAATGATTATCAAAGGCGATTTACCAGGAACTTTTGTGTGGGACGACGGTCACTGCGTTGCCTTCATGTCCATCAACCCAATCTCGTATGGGCACACGTTGGTGGTACCTCGAGACGAAATCGACCAATGGATTGACGTTCCTTCCGATCTCCGACAGCACCTCTTCGAAGTCGCTAAACGAATCGGGGTCGCACAAAAGCAGGCATTCGGCAGTCAACGCATCGGAATGATCATTGCCGGATTCGAAGTACCGCATACGCACATCCATCTGATCCCCGCTAACACCATGTTAGATATGGATTTTTCACTGGCTTCTGATTCTGTCGAGACCGCAGACCTTGAAAAGGCTGCGGAGTCAATCAAATCAGCACTCGAAAGCTAAGTCCAAGTATCACCAAAGAGTGTCGGCGGGAACAGGAGCTACGTTCTCTGGCCGATCATGCTGAGGATTTCCCACTTTCGGATCTACCTGGTGGGCATCGAACACCTCAGTTGACTCGCTCATTACTAGGCGTTTAAGAGCCACGGAGTCATCCATGGTTGGGTCCAACCATTCATCCCAAAGGGAAGTATTGAGCGTTAGCGGCATTCGATTATGAATCTTGGACATAAAGATGTCCGATTCTCTTGTCAGGATGACCACAGAAGCTTGACCCTTCGACGGTCCCGGCTCCCAAATCCCTGCCATGGCCAACTGCGCATGATCCGACTTGTAGATATAAAACGGTCGCCGCCGAGTTCGTTTTTGTGCCCCCTGCCATTCATAAAATCCATCCGCTGGCACCAAGCAACGTCGATGCTTGAAGGCGTCAGAAAATGTGGGTTTCACATCAACAGTTTCGAAACGAGCATTAATTAACGTTGAAGAAGTCGAGTCGGCGGTCTGCCACTTGGGGTCTAGCCCCCATTGAAAAACTTCTATCCTGCGTTCCCGGGAACCACCCGCAGCGACGACTCCATACACCTCTGCAGACGGAGCAACATTGTAGCTAGGGGACAGATTGCGACTTGAGGGCTGCGTCGAAAATAGAGTCTCTAACTTCGACACCGAAGTGGTAGAGACAAACCTTCCACACACCCGCTAAGCACCTACAGAGCGGTCAAACATAAGTGGAGCCCTTCATTCCAGTTCGGTCCTGTCGAATCTCTACGTTTACTAATGCCGGCTTACCGGACTCGAACGCCCTTGCAATGGCTGGCGCTATTTCCTCTGGCGCTACAACATGTTCGCCATGCCCGCCTAAAGCTTCGACAACTAGGTCGTATCTAGTGCGATTCAACTCAACCGCGACAAGCCGATCCTCGCCGTAAAGCATCCCTTGGGGTCTCATCATCTGACCCCACGCAGCATCGTTACCAACAATCCCAACGATTGGAAGGCCAAAACGGACTGCTGTGTCAAATTCAAATCCATTGAGGCCAAAGGAGCCATCCCCATACACAATTAGCACGCGCTTGTCAGGGTGAGCTTTCTGAGCGGCCAAAGCAAAGGGCATCCCAACTCCAAGCGTTCCTAAGGGTCCCGGATCCATCCAAGTGCCATTTCGTGGCACCTGGATGACTTTGGACGCCTGGGCAACAATGTCGCCACCATCACCTATAACGATCATGTCATCGGACACACATTCAGCTATTTCTCGACACAAACGAAGCGGATCGATTGGTACCTCTTCACTATCCATCTGATCGCGTCGAGCGCTATCAAGTTCTTGTTCCCGTTTACGCAACTGATCTCGGTATCCCGACACATCGACCGTCAACTGTCGATCCTCTATTTCTTGAGTCATCAATCGGAAGTTCATCCCGATGTTGCCAACAAGTCCAAGGTCCGCTGCTCGATTATCACCTATCAGAGTCTCATCTATATCCATTTGGATAATCGCAGCTGACGACGGAATCGACCTACCGAACTTCATCCGAAAATCTAAAGGGGTGCCCGCGAGGATCACCAAATCTGATTTTTCAAGCGCTTCCTTTCGAGTCAAGGAAAGGAATGAAGGATGTTCCCAAGAGATCTCCCCCCTGGCCATTCCATTTACGAAACAGGGAACACCTGTTTTCTCGAGAAAAGCTGCGAGGTGTTCCCCTCCCTCGCTCCACTTAAGAGAAGTCCCAGCCATAACCATTGGAGTTGCGGCCTTGGACAGCAAATCAACGCTTTCCGCTATGAGGTGGCTCGGCGCAGTCGATGCGACCCTGTAGTCCCGAAACTTGGGGACTTGAATTTTTTCTAGGTCCACCTCTCCATGGAGCACATCCATAGGGATCTCAAGAAACGCTGGACCAGGAACTCCACTGAGAGCGACGCGGATACCTGCCTCCATGTATTCGCCGATCCGCGAGGTTTGATAACAAGCCTCAGCCCATTTAGATATTGGCTTCATGAGCGAAACATGGTCCATTTCCTGCAAGGAGCCGCGTCGTATGTGACGAAATGGTCCTTGCCCTCCAATAACTAAGATTGGCGAATTAGCTCGCCACGCATTTGCTACCCCCGTGACACCGTCAGTAACGCCCGGTCCTGCAGTAAGAATTGCTACGCCGACCTTTCCCGGGTGGAGGCGAGCCCAAGCATCAGCCGCGTGAACAGCAGCTTGTTCGTGTCGGACGTCGACAACTTCAATGTCCTCGTCGAGGCAGCCGTCATAGATTCCCATGACGTGGCCTCCAGATAGAGTGAACACGCAGTCCACTCCAGCGGCCTTCAAGACTTTGGCAACCAATTTCCCGCCGTGCGTCATAGCACTAACCCTCCCTAACTCCGTTCACAGCTGACTATAGAACTGTACGCTGCGTTGGATGCGTGTAACTGTCCCTGCATCTTCCGCCAATATCGGGCCCGGTTTCGACTGCCTGGCGGTTGCCCTTGACCTGCCATTTCACCTAGACGTGGGTGAACCTCAAGGAGAAGCCACAAAACTCGACGACAATCACCCTGCCACCAAGTCTTTTATAGATGGTGGTGGAGAAGGACCCTTATTTGCGGAAACTCTCATCCCGCCAGGTAAAGGACTGGGCTTTTCAGGAGCGGCTCGTGTAGCGGGTCTCGCTGCAGCATCATTGCAAAGATCCGGTTCCATTCACTTCGCCGATTTGCTGATGCGATCAGGAGAACTTGAGGGGCACTCCGACAACGTTGCTGCTTCGATCTATGGCAGCGTTACGGCTACTAACGAGAATTCGATCGTTCGATTGAAGTGCCCATCTCAGTTGGATGTAGTGGTATGGATCCCCGATGGAAAAACTGCTACCGATTCTTCGAGAAATCAACTGCCGGCTTCGGTCTCATTCGAAGTTGCTACTCAAGCCCTAGGTAGAAGTTCAGTTTTGGTAGCAGCGATTGCCTCCGGGGATCTGGCAGCCATGCGGCAATGTTGCGTCGATGATCTCCATCAACCAACCCGTCTGGCAGCTTCACCCCAGTCGGCTCAGGCATTAAAGGTGGCTCTCGAAAACGGCGCGTCCGCTGCTTGGCTCAGCGGTTCGGGGCCAACAATCGCTGCCTTTGTCGACAGTGGTGACGCAGAGCAACTCAGACAGGTTCTCCCCGGTTCCGGCCACAGCAAAATTCTGAAAGTTGCTCCGCACGGTATCTACGTCAGCTGACGACGATGTTGACCATTTTCTCAGGAATTACAATCACCTTGCGGATCTCTTTCCCGACTAACAGTTCTGTGATCCGCTCATCGGCTAGAACGGCTTCCTCTGTTTCTTGAGCATCGGCACTTGTCGCCACCATGACGCGACTTCTTACTTTGCCATTTATCTGAACAGGAATCTCAACTGATTCTTCGATGAGTAACGTCTCATCCGCCTCGGGGAAGCGTTTGTGAACTACTGATCCCTCGTTTCCAAGACGTTCCCATAACTCTTCAGCAATGTGGGGCACCAAAGGACCGAGCATCAGCACAAGGTTGTTCGCAACCTCTCTGGGAACAGGTTCAGCGTTTCGGGTTAGCTCATTGTTCAATTCGGTGATACGGGCTATCGCCGAGTTGAATCTCAATCCCTCCATGGCCTCACCGACTGCTGTAATCGTTCGATGCGTGAGTCTTTGCAAAGAATCAGTTGGTGGCTCGTCGGCTACCGTAGTCACGCCCGAATTCTCGTCGATTAAGTTCCGCCATACCCTTTGTAAAAGGCGGTGAGAGCCAACGACTGACTTCGTTTCCCAAGGTCGATCTTGATCTAAAGGTCCCATGAACATTTCGTAAAGTCGCAGTGTGTCTGCGCCGTACGCGGAGTACATATCATCAGGCGTTACCGAGTTCTTGAGAGACTTTCCCATCTTCCCAAAGCTTCGAGAAACCGAGGCCCCGTCATAGAAGAATTCGCCGTTATCTTCGGTTACTTTTTCCGCCTCGACATAGATACCTCTGTCGTCTTGGTATGCGGCCGCCTGGATATAACCCTGGTTGTAGAGACGTTGGAAGGGTTCTGGACCAGAAACGTGCCCGAGGTCAAACAAAACTTTGTGCCAAAAACGCGCATAAAGCAGGTGGAGAACAGCGTGTTCAACTCCCCCTACGTATAGGTCGACTCCTCCAACCCCACCATCGGGACTACTCATCCAGTAGTTCTCAACTGAGGGGTCAACAAACTTTTCTTCATTGGTCGGATCTAGGTAACGCAGGTAATACCAGCAAGATCCAGCCCATTGGGGCATGGTGTTTAGTTCGCGTTGATAGGTTCGTTCGCCGTCTCCGAGGTCGTAGTCAACTGTGGCCCAGTCTTCTGCACGTCCGAGAGGTGGCTCGGGATCAGATTCTTCATCAAGAGCCCGGGGTGCCCAATCCATCAATTCTGGGAGTTCGACGGGAAGTTCGTTTTCGGGTACCGCTAGAGCGAGCCCCGTGTCATCAAAAACAATCGGGAACGGCTCACCCCAGTAGCGCTGACGAGAAAAAAGCCAGTCTCTCAGCTTGTAGGTAACAGTGCGATTTCCGTGCCCGTTGTCTTCCAACCAATCGATCATTGATTGCTTAGCGTCTTCTATGTGTAGTCCATCCAGGAAGTCACTGTTGATCGCTGGACCGTCGTCGACGTAGGCCTCACCTGAGAAGTCTTCTGGAGGTTGCACGGTCCGAACGATTTCAATATCGAAAACTGTTGCGAAATCCCAATCTCGTTGGTCCTGGCCTGGAACACTCATTACTGCCCCTGTGCCATACCCCATCAACACATAGTCAGCGATAAAGATCGGCACCTTTTTCTCGTTTACTGGGACTACACAGTGTGAACCTAGGTACACACCTGTTTTTGAGCGATTTTCTTGTCTTTCTAGGTCGCTCAACTCCGATGTCATCCGCCGATATCTCTCAACTGCCTCTCGTGGAGACGAAGCACCACCGGTCCAAGCTGTCGGTGTGTCTTCAGGCCAAACCTCAGGTAGAAGGCAATCGACTAAAGGGTGTTCAGGAGCTAGCACCATCGCTGTGGTCCCAAAAAGTGTGTCTGGTCGAGTGGTGAACACTTCAATTACCGCATCAGATGAAGTTTCAAAGGCAATTTCCGCGCCTTCAGATCGACCAATCCAGTTTCTCTGCATTGTTTTGATGGAATCAGTCCAATCAAGGGTGTCTAAATCCTTCAGTAAGCGGTCCGCGTAGGCAGTTATCCGCATCATCCACTGCTTCATTGGGCGCCTAAAGACGGGGTGGTTTCCTCGCTCGCTTCGCCCGTCAGCGGTCACCTCTTCATTAGCTAAAACCGTTCCGAGGGCTGGGCACCAGTTGACTGGCGCTTCTCCTAGATAGGCCAAGCGCCATTTATCCAGTTCTTCGCGACGCTCTACCTCGTTCATCTCAGACCACGACCGTCCGTCTTTAGGTGAACGTTCGCCTGTCGAAAGAAGTTGCTCTAGCTCTGAGATAGGTCTAGCGACGTCTGCCTGCACGTCGTACCAGCTTTGAAAGATCTGCAGGAAGATCCATTGAGTCCAGCGGTAGTACGAGACGTCAGTTGTCGCTATCGACCGCTCTTTGTCGTGACCTAATCCAAGACGATCCAACTGACGTTGCATGTTGGCAATATTTTTTTCTGTGTTGATTCGTGGATGTTCACCTGTCTGGCGCGCGTGTTCTTCTGCTGGAAGACCAAAGGCGTCGTATCCCATCGTGTGTAGGACGTTGTAGCCTCTCATCCTCTTGTAACGGGCAAAGACGTCAGTTCCTATATAGCCAAGAGGGTGTCCGACATGTAAGCCCGCCCCTGAGGGATACGGGAACATGTCCATCACGAACAACTTTTGCTGACTCTTACCAGCAGAGGTTCGGGATTCGTCTGAGAATGGCAGGTTCGATACTCGATAAGTTTGATCTGTTGCCCAGCGCCCCTGCCAGTTGGTCTCGATTTGTTCAGCTAACTGTGCGTCATACCTGAAAACTGGGCGCGAATCATCTGTCTCGTTATCTGGGGGCGGAGAAGATGTGTTCACGGGGTTTAAGGATGCCACGTAGCAGCCCAAGTGGTGCATTTACTAGCAATGGATTGGTGTGGACATAGTTATCGACCCATTCGGTGGAATACCCTTCTGTCATGGCCCGCGACGACCCTCAATCCGACCTTGAAGATCGCGACTACGAATCTTGGGAAGCAGCAGCTAGTGCGGCTTTGAAAGGCAAGGATCTGGCTGGCCTTACAACTAGAACTTTCGATGGAATCGAACGAATCCCTCTGTACACGCGGCAACGGAACCGAACTACCCGAAATGAAGACGACCTCCCTGGAGGAATTGCATTCGCTAGAGGGAGTCGGGCTTCTGGAAATGTGCTCGGTTGGGAAATTCGTCAAAGTCATTTCGCTATGCGCCATGACGTGAACGCTCATATTCTTTCCGACCTTGAGAACGGAGCGACTGCAATAACTTTGAAGGGTGCCCCTGATGAAATCGGGGCCTTAGATTCCATCGTTCAAGGCGTTCATCTTGACTTAGCACCTATTCACCTGTCACCGGGGAGTTCCCTAGAACAGGTCGCTGCACTCTTAGGGGTTTGCGAGATCCAATCCAAGGATCCAGATTTATTCTGTAACAACTTGGGTCTCGACCCGCTAGGCCGGCTAGCCCGGACTGGGCATTCAGTTTTAACTCTTGACCAAGAAGTAGGCAGGTGCGTCGAAATGACTGCGCAGGTCGCCTCGAACTATCCACACATGACTCCCATTTCAATCGACGGGTCTGTGTGGGCGGGCGCTGGAGCATCAGATAGTCAAGAACTTGGCGCCGTCTTATCCGCTGGGGTCCTTTGGGTGCGCGCACTTCTGGAGTCAGGTTTCAGCATTGATGAGCTGCCCAACAAAATGGAGATCACTCTCACCGCCGGGCCCGACCAATTCATGACCACAGCAAAAATTCGAGCAGCTCGAGTTTGTTGGGCTCAGGTCATCGCGGCATGTGGTGGCACGCCCTCAAAAGCCCCCGTAGCCATTCACGCCGAGACGTTACAAGCGATGATGACTAAGACTGATTCCTGGGTAAACATGCTTCGCACGACCGCTGCCTGTTTCGCAGCCGCTGTCGGGGGTGCAGACGCCATAACTGTGGCTCCCTTCGACAGTGCTTCTGGTCTTTCAGACGACACTGGACTCCGACTCGCACGCAACACACAGTTGATTCTTCAAGAAGAAACCAAATTGTCTTCGGTGATCGATCCGGCCGGGGGAAGCTGGTATGTCGAAGAGTTAACTGATCAATTAGCTCATTCTGCGTGGAAAGTCTTTCAAGACCTTGAAAGCCAAGGGGGGCTGGGATCGGCGCTACTGGCTGGGCGCTGGCAAGAGGCCCTCAGTAAAACTCGGTCCGAACGCCTCAAGGCAATAGCGCACCGTTCCACACCACTAACCGGTACTAGTGAATTCCCCAACTTAGATGAGCAGAAGTTAGAGCGAGAGCCTTTACCTGAGGACCTCAACTTGTCTGAAGGTGAACAAAGGTGCGAACCGCTTCCCCTATTTCGATGGTCTGCTCTGTTTGAACAAATGCGTGATGCCGTTGATGCTTCACCAGACAAGCCTGTCTTGTTTTTGGCAAATCTCGGCGACATCGCTGCCCATACAGCTAGATCGACGTTCGCCATGAACCTTTTCGAAGCAGGAGGAATCCGAGTCCTCAACAACGACGGATTTGAGAACACAGTCGACTGCGTTGAAGCTTTCGTTGCTAGTAACACTCGTGTCGCTTGCATTTGTTCATCTGACAGCAACTATTCCGAGTTAGCCATCCAAACGGCGCACGACCTGCGGTCTGCGGGGGCAGAACTTGTCTATCTGGCGGGGAGTCCCGAGGCATGGGCAGAGGCTGCAACTACTTTCGACGGCTTCATCTACCTTGGTTGCGACGTCTTCGAAGCCCTCACCCCTATCCACCAAACACTTAATTAGGTAAGTCGAATAATGACCCAAGTACCTGACTTCTCAACCATTGACCTTGACCTAGATACTGATGCTTCACTTGAGAGCACTAACTGGGAAGAGGACTTCCTGCTTCAGACTGGCCAAGCAACGGAAGCATTTACCTTGAGTACGCCCGAAGGCATTGATATCAAGTGCTTATATACGCCCGCGGACCTTGATGGCGATATGGGGCATCTGGATAGTTTCCCTGGCTTCGCTCCATTCCTGCGTGGGCCCTACCCAACTATGTACACAAATCAGCCTTGGACCGTGAGGCAGTACGCAGGGTTTTCAACAGCAGAGGATTCCAATGCCTTCTACCGAAGGAACCTAGCGGCCGGCCAAAAGGGACTATCAGTTGCTTTCGACCTTGCGACCCACCGCGGGTATGACAGCGACCACGAACGAGTTAGTGGCGACGTCGGCATGGCTGGTGTGGCAATCGATTCCATCTACGACATGCGGACCCTCTTCGACGGTATCCCCCTCGATCAAATGAGCGTCTCCATGACTATGAATGGCGCTGTTCTTCCAATACTCGCTCTGTATGTTGTCGCGGCTGAAGAACAAGGGGTTCCGACAGACAAACTTGCCGGCACCATCCAAAACGACATTCTCAAAGAATTTATGGTGCGCAACACATACATCTATCCACCGCAACCATCAATGCGAATCATTGGTGACATCTTTGAATTCACCAGTCAGCATATGCCCAAATTTAATTCCATTTCGATCTCCGGATACCACATGCAAGAGGCCGGAGCGACAGCAGATTTAGAGTTGGCGTACACCCTTGCTGATGGCCTCGAATACTTGAGGACTGGGAAACAGGCGGGTCTAGAAGTCGATGACTTCGCTCCGCGTCTCAGTTTCTTTTGGGCAGTCGGCATGAATTTCTTTATGGAAATCGCCAAACTCAGAGCCGCTCGGATCATTTGGGCCGACCTCGTTGACCGATTCAATCCCTCGAACCCAAAGTCAAAGTCCTTAAGAACTCATACTCAGACTTCAGGTTGGAGTCTCACTGCCCAAGATGTCTACAACAACGTCGTCCGAACCTGCGTCGAAGCCATGGCCGCAACTCAAGGCCACACTCAGAGCCTTCATACCAACGCCTTTGATGAAGCACTTGCTCTTCCAACCGACTTCAGCGCTCGCATAGCCCGCAATACCCAGCTATTTCTCCAACAAGAGTCGGGTACAACAAGCGTTATAGACCCTTGGGGTGGAAGTTATTTCGTAGAAAAGCTCACTCGCGATCTTGCCGACAAAGCCCTTGCCCATATTGAGGAAGTCGAACAAATGGGCGGAATGGCTGCAGCTATCGAAGCCGGAATCCCGAAAATGCGAATCGAAGAAGCAGCAGCTCGAACTCAAGCCCGGATCGACTCGGGCCGTCAAGTTGTGGTTGGGGTGAATAAATATCGTGCGGACCATGAAGAGGCAGTCGATGTCCTACGGATAGACAACGCTGAGGTTAAAGCATCTCAGATTGCCAAACTGAAGCAGCTAAAAGAGGACCGGGATCCTGATCGAGTTGAAAAATCCCTTGCAGCTTTAACCAAAGCAGCAGACACTGGAGAAGGAAACCTCTTGGCTTTGGCTATAGAAGCGGGGCGAGCTAAAGCAACGGTTGGAGAAATCAGCCTCGCTCTTGAGCTCGTCTACGGCCGCCACAAAGCCGAAATTAGATCGATTAGCGGGGTGTACGGCAGCGAAGTGGGAGAAGAAACCGACACAGTTAGAACTGTCAGAAACCTCGTTGATGAATTCTCTGAACGCGAGGGCAGACGGCCGCGTATTCTTGTCGCCAAAATGGGGCAGGA
>Ga0209228_1000093_pt1 | contig 39910 bp, 38 predicted proteins | sample METZYME_3_150m_FD_187547 | JGI IMG/M metagenome (GOLD analysis project Ga0209228, IMG submission 187547) | Marine microbial communities from oxygen minimum zone in mesopelagic equatorial Pacific - METZYME_3_150m (SPAdes) (version 2) | ecosystem: Environmental > Aquatic > Marine > Oceanic...
CTTGAGGGTTGATATTCCACTCAAACACATTGTGAGATAGGTAGGCCTCTTGTAATAACTCAATACCACCATTGGATGAAAGAGATATATTCCTCGCGTGCCAAATGTTGGAGTTCAATTTGAAGGCGACATTGCCATCCGCATTATCATCCCTAGCGGCCATATGATGGCGGTGGAATACCCTGCGATTGAGGAAACCATCGTTATCTGTGTCACTACCTTGCCAGGTACGACTCAAGTGATCGTAAGTGTCTGGACTTCCATCAGAGTTATTGTCCCATGAAGTTAGTCCGACAACTCTGATGCGTATAGCATGAAGCTGGTTGGTTAGGCCTGTACGCCAGATCTCCTTTGAGCGAGTTTCCTCGGTTTGACTGGTCCAACCATGAGCGTGCTGGTCTAGATAAGAGGTTTCTTTGACTCTCCTGAATACATGCTCTTCGTAGCCGTCTTCATCAGGATCCCACCATGTCATAGTGGCTGTATACGACTCCCGCTTTTCCAGATGATTGTCGAAGTCCCAATCAGTAGCGTTTGACAAGTGAATAGTGCGCTGTTTCCATTCTAGAGTCCCATCTGTATCATCATCAATTGTTCTAGTCAAGGAAAAACGGTGTACATGATACTCAACCATACCCCAATCCCAGTGCTGATGCCAACCTCTCATACGGGCGGTGTAATCGAGGTCGCCATCGTAATCGGTGTCAATCTTCAACAAACCTGCTCGCCATGTCCACTGCAATTCAATGACACCATTCGAATCATTGTCAAACTGAACTGTGTTCTGTTGAAGGGCTCGAATCACATCAATGCTACCATCAGCATTAGTATCCTTTCGAACAACCGCTCGTAGATTGTCACGATGGCGGTCAGCATTACCATCTTCAGTAGGATCCCATACCCACGAAGTATGGTCAACCGCCATCCAGCGCTCAGGGGTTCCGTCATCGTTAGCATCGACCCTGTGGATAAAGCGAGAGTGAGAAAAATAAGCAGTCAGTACTGTGCCGATGCCTCTGTCAACCATTCTCTGCTCACGGTTTAAGACAATTCTACGCTCAAGGTTTCCATCTTGGTCCGCATCAGTGCGAGCATGTACAAACAAGTGAATATTGACGTCCTCATAGGTTCCATTATCCCATGTCCAAACAGTCCTAGTAAGCACGTCGTGGCGTTCGGGTATTCCGTCAGAATTCTGATCTACTAAGTCAAGACCTCTGAAACGTGTGAAGAAGAAGTCATCATTACCGTCGCCATCTCTGTCCTGTGAACAATGTGTGATGCGTACGAGTATGATACGTTCAGGTCCAGGTATGCCGTCTGAGTCAAACCAATACACACCTACTGTGCTGTGACAAAGGGTCTCTAGAATGCCATCATTGTCCCAGTCCTCCCAATAGCTATCATTCCACCAAGTTGCTGTAACCTGTGAAATCGAACGCGAGTAGGTCTGCTCTTGAAGCGAGGCATCATCTACATCACCCCAAGCCTCGTTGAATACAGGATTTACAATCTCAATATCGGCTTCATTATCCGCGAGAATAGCTGCAATTTCTTCTGCAGTTGCCCCTTCTTCCTCATTAATGACGCTACTCTCAATCATCATAGGGTCATTGGGTATTGAATCGGTATCCTCTTCCTCTCCAACCTCATCACGTACTGATTCCTCATCAGTAGTCTGCCAGTCGTCAACCTCCTGATCATCATCATAGTAACCGTCTCCGTTGGGGTCGAAGTCAGACTGCCAGTCATACTCATCTTCACCCTGTGCCTCGGTAACCTCATCGACAGTACCATCACTGTCGGGATCAAGTTCATCCTCGACCTCATTTTCCAACTGAGATTCAGCCTCTCCTTCCAATTCGTCTTGAAGTTGTGCTGCTTCAAGGTCATCGACTACTGATACGACTTCCACATGATAGGTGCGATGAGTGGACACTCCCGTCGAACCAGTGGCTGTAACTTGGACAACATAGATTCCTTCCTCTAAGTACTTGTGTGACTCTTCGGGTTGAGCTGATTCCACCAAGGAACCATCTCCCCAATCAATAGAAACTGTGACTGGGCCAAGAGAGTCCTCTGTTTGAGTACTGATTCCAAGTTCAGAAGCAAGATTGAGATGAATACGTCCTTGCGGTGAAGGTGTAGTCTGTACAGTCATTGAAGGCGCATCGGCATCCTCTATTCGGATTGAATTCTGTGCAATTGCTAAGAATCCATGAGAATCAGTAACAGACACCTGAACTGAATATGTTCCAGGTTCAGCCCATATGTGATAACCTGACAAATCATGCATAGTGATTCCATCGGAGAAATCGACCTCAATACTTAGTTCGTCACCTTCGGGATCTGAAGCTATAACAGACCACGGTACAGGAGATCCAGCAATACCCTCCACTGGAATTTCAAGAGTGACACTTGGAGCACGGTTTGCCGTCGATAGAGTGAAAATTATTGCCGCTGAACCAGAAACTCCCATTGAATCTGTCAACTCGACATCGATTGTATGTGTACCAACAGAGAGTAAACCAGCATCATAAATTAGGCTGTTTGAAGTTTGGACTAGAACCCCATTAAGTCGCCAATTTACAATATATGGAGCTGTGCCTTCTTCGATAATCGCAGTTGCAACAATTGGGTCTCCTACAGTAGTAGGGGAACCGTCCAGTATCACGTTTGCAGACAACGTCTGAGATTCGGGTTCATCGATTAGCTCATTGGTTGCACCTAAGCAACCTGAACCCAGCATCAGGGCCACCATTAGTAGTCCAGTTTGTATTCGACGGAGAGCACTTCTATCTCGAGGCTTCTTGCTCATAGCCGGATGACGAATCTATACCACCTTAAAGGAAAGTGGGTCATTGGATTTGTCAAGAACTTCGGATAACCTATTTTGCTAGGGTCGCCCACAATCTCATACCCTCTTCTGTGAGTTTGCGATTAGTCCTCAAACCAATTCTATTTCTGGTGATCAAACCTTGAGATTCAAGACGTTTTAGATGATGGCCAACTAATTGCTGACTGGTTTGGAGTTTGGTAGCCAAATCTCTCTGTGTTGGAGATGCTTCACCATCTTGCTGCTCAGCAATTGAGCGTATAACCATCAACGCCACATCACTAAGTTGGTTTGCATCAACCGGACGAGGTAAGTTTGCAAGCTCGGCGGCAGGATTTACTGATGACGTGTAATAACGAAGAAGCCTACCATCACGTCTGCACCAAACCTTGCCCTCTCGCTCAAGGACTCTCAAATGATGAATGGCTTGATGGTTTCCCATTTCTAGAGCACGAATGATTCCTGACAGATGACAACCAGGATGAGCTGTAAGAAATCCTTCTAGACGCCCTCGTTGGTATGTACCCGCTAGAGTTCCTGTGCCTTCGGAAACTCTGAGTTCAGAAAAGCGACCTAATGAGTATGATAATTTGGCTCTAGTTGGTTCGTCACCAACTGAAACTAGTGCCAAAGAAAGGAAAATGACTGCAATGATTGCGGATGCGTAAGGAATAGTAGGTAGAGAAATCGAAATACCTTCTCTAGTAGATGAGGATTCTGAAGGAGTAGTTTGACCCCCCTGCTCATTAGGGTTTGAATCGGTGGTCAAGTCAATGATTAGCCATGTAGATGACGATGAATCGGATACAGATACGTCAACACCTTGGCCGGAGACTGGATTGAGGAAAAGTCCAGGCACCGGTTGGGGTTCGTGAAGTATCCCTTGAGAGTCCTCAAGCATCCAAACCCCGGGTGAAGTTTGCACCCAAGTCGCCTCTTGATCGGCTGTAACTAAAGGGGCTGAGAGAACTACTAGAAAAGTTAGCAAAATCCCCAATATCAGGGGGCGGGTGCCATGTGTTGACACGCTCTCCATGCAATGACCGGGGTACTTGTATAGATTAAGGGTCGTGGGTTGTAGTGTTTGTCAAAGGTGTATTTTTATTTGAAAAAAAAGACAATGAATCATTCTTCCTCATCTAAAAGATTCTTCCACCAGCGTGCTGCAGGTATAATCAAAATAAGACCACACAGAGCGGCTAGAGAGAATATTAACGCACCTTCGAGGCCAGTCATTGAGGATTTCATAGACTCCCCGTATATGCCCAATAACGCACCGGGTATGCCGAATCTAAGCCCTCTACCTATTATCCCAGCTGCAACGAATAGGCGTAAGTCCATTCGCCCAGCTCCTGCAATCCACGCAAGAGCCTTGTATGGAATTGGGGATACTGCGGCAATGAAAATTCCAGCGGCTCCGTACCTCTCTACAAGAATATTCAATCTGACCACATTCGAGTCTGAAACAAAACGCTCAAGCAACCATCCACCTCCATACATACCTATTCCATAACCTGCAATCGCGCCAATTACACTGGATAATGTAGCAACGAGAACTACCAATGCAATTCCAGTTCCTGAATCTGCGTCAATAATCATCTTCCATACAAGAGGGTCTGGGGGAATTGGTTGGAGGGCTGCTTCTGTCGAAGTTAGAATAGCCAAACCAAGGTAGCCTAGGCCATCGGCCCAGTCCATGGCGGAGTCTACCATCTCCTGTGGGACAAGGTTGACCATGTTTGCTCGGCAGACCTGATTGAGATGAACGTTCCCCGTCCAAGACGTTACTTGAGCAGCAACAATACCCCTGAAAGGCAGATGCCGCTAGCGTGGACCATGGCCGGTGATGTGGTTCTCGACACGTCTGCACTAATCGCTTGGCCCATTTCAGAACTTTCAGGCACTCTGGTTGTTCCGGAACAACAGAATGAATTACTACGAATTTCACCAGATAGAGGCGCTATACTCGACACTTTGGGCGTAATTTTCATGCGACCTAGTGATTCAGCAATGGAATTGACTCGCGATGCCGCTAAGAAAACAGGAGATATGGCAGGGCTTTCGGAAATAGATCTATCATTAATCGCCCTTACTCAAGAAAAATCAGCAATTCTAGTTACTGATGATTATCGTATGCAGAATATTGCAACGTCAATGGGCCTAGTATGGAAGTCGGTTGGGGAAGATGGAATTACAGAATCATGGAAATGGGAACTACGTTGTATAGGGTGCAAGACTCCACAACCATCCCCCGATTCACCTAGCCGCCGCCGTGCAGACTATGGAAACTGTCCAGATTGTGGCTCAGCATTACGATTGAAGAGAATTGGATAATCACTCATTCTCAGCAGCGATTTCCTCGGTCATTCCACCGCGATCCATGTCCATTTCCGCTTTACTAGGAGTAACTGCTTCTGATACTCCGGCTTGGAATTCGCCTTTAGCACGACCAATGTTTCTAGCCAGTTCTGGAATCTTCTTAGCACCAAAAAGGAATATAGCAAATATGACAAGAACTGCCATCTCAGTCGGACCAAACGCCATTCGTATCAAGACAAGGTGCAGCCTCTATCACTCAAAGGCTTCGGCCATTGGACCTGAAAAAACCTGATTTTGCAAGTATATTCAACCACCGGAAACTGGCGGTAGGAAAGCAACCTCACTGGCGTCTTTCAAAGATTCATCAATATCGGCACCAATTTCGCCATTGATTGCGATTCGCAGACCCGTGTCAAGCAAATGAGTTAATCTAAAGCGCTGGATCAAATCTCTAGTTGTGGAACCCATAACAAGAGCAACCTCAATTTCACGTTGGCCCATATTCTCAGCAAGTGGTCCAAAAAATAGCATCTTGATTTTGATACCAAGTTCTGGCGAAGCGGTCTCCTCCATAGTCAAGCGAAGCGAATCAACAAAATGAATCAAACCCCTCACGAGGCAGAATATATACGCTCAACGAAAGGCAACTGAAGACATGCCTGAGGTCAGAGCGGTGGTCTTTGACTGTGACGGAGTGCTTGCGGACAATGGCTCCTCATGGCAGAATATACACGATTACTTCGGGACTGAAAATAAAGAAATGCTTGCTAGATTTCTACGTAAGGAAGTTACTGATGAAGAATTTGTTGCCGATGATGTGCGATTGTGGAAGTCAGTACAAGAGAAAATCCATCGAGACGATATAATGAGATGTTACTCAGGAATCAAGTTGATGCAAGGTGCTAGAGAGGTTGTGGAAGAATTACATTCGCGCAGCATCATGGTTGCAATCGTAAGTTCAGGAGTTGATCTATTGGTTGGTACCATCGCCCAGATGCTAAAAGTCGATGACTGGGCTGCAAATGGATTCGAATTCGATGAAGAAGGGTGGATGATAGGCGGAATGCCAACAATAGTGAACTCACACGACAAAGGAGAAATGGTCGAGAAATTTGCTAGAATCAATCAACTTGACCCTTCAACAATTGTCTCTGTGGGCGATTCGGGGCCAGACCTATCCATGATGATTGAAGGTTCAAGTTTCGTCGGCTTCAATCCAATACGAGCAGGAGCAGAAGATGCATTCACTAAAGCTGGAGTTCCTGTAATAGAGAGTAGAGACTTACGAGAAATTTGGAATCCAATCTTTGGTGAAGATTTCCCAAATCAAGAATAATTCAAGCGAATGGGATTGAAGCTGTAGCATGTGTATGTAGATTCACTACTGTCAAGATGCAGGGCTTTGGCTGAAATCCTAACATTCTTTGATAATCTGTCTGATTCTGCCACGTTGAAGAATGAACGATTGTGGTTCCCTTGTGATTTCCGACAAAATGCCCATGCACGTGGCCTGTGACAAAAATATCGGGAATACGTTGTATCACCATCCTGTCTTCGGGTTCTGGTGAAAGTGGGGTCTTACCACCCCATGAAGGAGCAAGATGACGCCTCTCCAACATAGCCCGCATTGCCATATCTGGTTTCGAATAAGTCACGGATCTTAGACCAGCAACGAAGTCATCAATACTCTTGCCATGATATGAAAGAATACGAACTCCATGCAAACTGAATTCACACGGATTTCCAACGAATACGGTATCTGAGTAATCCTGTTGCACCTCGGGGTCTAGGGCAGGTTGAGGTTCAGCAGGACGGACAGCATCGTGATTTCCGGGTAATATGACAACATCTACCCAATCGGGAAGACCCTCTAGTAATCGTGCCAATTCACCGTATTGCTTGAATAAATCAGTAATTGCTAGATGTCGTTCTTGACCTGGATAAATTCCAACACCATCTACACCATCTCCACTTAGGACGAAATACTTCACAGTCCTCGCTAAAGGATCGGTATTGAACCATTCAATCATCTTCTCCCATTGTGGTCCAAGGAAAGTTTTCGAACCCACATGGACATCTGAGAGAAATGCCGCTGATACCGCTCTATCAGCAGAAGCTGCGGCTTTAGAATGCTGATTCAAAGGAGGCATGTGGATATCTGAAACACTGAATACAGGATCACGATTACCTATGTAGAAATGGCCACTTACGCCTACTACATCATCATTCATCAGGCCATCCAAAGAAGGGTGTAACGGTGAGGCTCCCGAAGGGGGCCTAAGTGAACATTGTACTTGTTGAGTCTCGTCCTCAATTGCAAAACTTAGATTTCCAGCACGAGTCCATCTAGCGTCCGAGACTAAACCCACTAGTGTCACTTCGTAATCACGACTTGAATGCCGCTGACGGTTTCGCCACGCCTCTACTACACTAATTGGACGGCGAGGCAAGGCTCTACCAGCCAGCATCATATGGCGAATTTGCTTTAGCCTATCTGAAAAAAAGGATTTTATGTCTGACATTTTACCTTCGGTTTTTGATGCACCGGTTATGTCAAAATGGATTTCAATTTCAGCATCCACATCACGAGCCTGCATTGGAAATTCATCGAGACGGTAATGTTCGAGGCCATGAGGCCTGGGAGCCGGAGAGGGTTCAGAAGATCGCACCGGAGCGAGGACTCTTCCAATTGCCTCTCCAGATTCAGGTCGGGCGAGTGTGGCTTGTAGGCTGACAGGGGATGGAGCAACGGATTCTATCGTATCCTCAGTCGGCACGAGAGTAAGCAGTTCATCGATAACCTGTCCGGTTAACATCCTTGTATTAGCAGATGTGGCCGCTTCAATAAGTGGTATCAGATTTGGTAAATTCTGAATTTTCATCCTAGCCTCAGAACCCATAACGACTAGGCCTGCTGCTGCAAGAGTCCGATGCTTCTCAGACCAATCATCAGCCGACATACTATGTATGTCGAGCCAGACCGCTCATGATGATATCGCAAGATTATACTCCCGAAGTAAGTTCGACAGAGTTCATTCATCCCAATCTGTGAGAGATGCAAGATCAACTTGCTGAATTTCATCTGCCACTGTTTTCGAATCTTCTTTAGCCCAAGCAAAATTACCTTCCCATTGTTCAGATTTGGGGTCCATTTGAGAGGTGTCTAACTGAGGGCTGCCTTCGGGGCGGTTGTTTACTTCTGCCAAACGAGCCTCATCTGCATCAACCCTGTCCATCAACTCTAGAGCGAGACGTAGTGAAAATGCAACGAAGGAGCGCTTGTTATCTAGTCTGTCATTTTCACCGAAATCCTGTCGTCGAACAAGAAATTGATCTCCGGCAGTAACGGCTACGTGAACGAGGCCTACTTCCTTAGTTGCAGTTGCACCACCAGGTCCTGCTATACCAGTAATGGAAATTGAGAAATCTGCATCTGAGCGATAGCGGGCGCCGCGAGCCATCTGAAGAGCAACTTGGTGAGACACAGCTCCTGCTTCATCATTACCAAATGCATTCTTTTCGACACCCAACTCGCGCATTTTTGCTTCATTGTTGTAGGTAATCCAGCCCTGCTCAAACCAATTAGAGGCCCCGGAGATATCAGTAAAGGTCGAAGAAAGTAATCCTCCTGTGCAAGACTCGGCTGTGGATATGCTCCAACCGCGTTTGCGGAGGCGTCTACTCAGCCTCGAAGCGAGGGCTGCAGTCTCTTCGACCACGTCCCCTCGCTGGACTTGCCCTTCTTGACTCTTTCACATGAGACAAACTTTCAATTATTGAGAAAAAACAAGAGTAATTACAGCAAAAATGCCTTCTAGTGAGTGATTATTGGTGGGCCCGACCGGAATTGAACCGGTGATCTTCGCTTTGTAAGAGCGACGTCATAACCCCTAGACCACGGGCCCCGAGAGAGAACGCGGGCGCGACGTGTTCAAATGATTGGCGGTTGAATATCCTCCCCGAGGGAAGGCAATGAGACCTATGGAAGACTTGCTTGAAAGGCTTCGAAATAATGGAATTCATGTAAATAATGAAGTCGCCCAAGCCATGAAAGAAGTGTTTGTAGGTTCATTCACAGATTTCGTATTGGAACCTTTCTGGCATGACCGTCCTGTACCATTTCTAATTACCGAATCAGATGCTGCAAAAACAATCTCAGCACCTCACATGATAGTTACTCTACTACACCATCTAGAGATTAGAGAAGGGCAACATGTGTTACTTATTGGAGCCAAAGGAGGATATATCGCTGCACTGATTGATCACATAGTTAGCAATAATGGAATGGTTACTGTTGTCGAACCACATCCTCAGGTGCTCGAACATACTTCTGAAAGACTAGAGTTCCATGAATCAAAAGGAACGATTAGAGTAATTTCACCAATCACTCTAGATGATGTAGATGAATTGAATAGAAGAGTCGATAGAGTTCTGATTACAGGTGCGATTCGAGAAATTCCTATCTCAATTACTGGCCTCGTTGAAGATGGGGGGTTCGTTCTTGGACCATTTGGAGGGCCAATACAGCAACAACTGATGAAAAAAGAACGCCAAGGTGATGAATGGATGGATACAGAATTAGGCCCTGTGGTTTTCGGACCAATGGATCTGCACGAAGCAGAGCGTGGACCATTAAATCCCATATCCTTGGCCGAACATATCGAAGATGCATTATCAATAATTGTAGAAATGGTAGAAATTGATAATGAAACTGTAGAACGTATTGAAGAATTAGTTGAATCGCTTCGTGGAATGCCTTCAGACATCCCACCACTTGACGTGGAAGCTACGGAAGATGATATCATAGAACACCCCGTAGTTGAACTCCTAATGGCAGAGATGGAATGGCTATCTCCTATGTTACCTCTTTTCGGGCAACTATTCTCTATTGATCTTGAAAATCCAGGCGACTGGGATGAAGATGAGCCACCTATGGCCGGAGGGCACGAGGACCTCGTGCCGTGAAAATACAAGAATAGACTCATTCACTACTGAATGCGGGTTGTCGGAGTCTGTGGAGAGGCACTGCGATAGGAGGAAGATGGTCGGATAGGCGATGCCGACTAGTCTTTGGAACCATCAATTTACCAGATAGAGCGGAGTCAATTACCTCTTGTTTAGTAATAGATTCTCGGCCACAGTTGGGCCATACATCCAACTCTATTGAATCATCATTCAAGTAATCAATTAGAACGCAAGGAACACATTGTAATTCTATGCGCAGGGCTACATGGTATCGGTGATGTCCATCTAGAATGGTGCCGGTCTTTCCGTCTAGTAAGAGAGGCTTTGTGTAAGCGTTCCAACGATGGGTCATTCTCTCTAATTGGTCGACTTTCTTAGCGATAACCTGTTCGTGAGGTCTGAGTACCTCTAGTGGTATCAACTCGACCTCCATAGACCTCCGAATAGTGTCTCAGCAATAGGTCTGATGCCCGAGGGATTGATGGCTAAAGGGTTTGAAGGCTCACCATGGATGACCTACGCGAGCGGCTCAGCTCGGCTGACCAATGGGTCCTCCTGAGACTATGTCAGGCTGGAAAAGCCTGGATTGTTGGAGGATGGGTGCGCGACACTGTCGCTGGCCTAAATCCACATGAAGTTGATATTGCAACAGATTTGAGGCCATCACAAATTACTGAATTGTTTTCACGAACTATTCCAGTTGGAGAAGCTTTTGGAACAATTATTGTTCTTCCCGATGATCAAATAGTGAGTGATTCGAATAATAATAACATCTCCTGGGAAGTTACTACATTGCGAAGTGAGGGGCATTATGGTGACGGTCGAAGGCCCGATGAAGTCTGTTTTGGAGAAGACATTCTAGAAGATTTAGCACGACGTGATTTTACAATAAATGCCATGGCGGTAGATGCTTCGACTGGAGAATTAATCGACCCTTATGGAGGTCAAGATGACCTTGCTACTGGAATAGTTAGAGCAGTAGGGGATGCAAAAGAACGCTTGACTGAAGATGGCTTGCGAATAATGCGAGCCTTCAGGTTCCTTGATGCCGGGTCAATGGGGGAGCGGCATCTAAACAACTCACTGAGTGAAGCAATTAAGGAAAACAGAGGTATGCTAGCGAAAATATCTGCTGAACGAAAGTGGAATGAATTATCACGGGTTTTCATGGGAGAAAATAGTGCTTCGGTTCTCAATATGATGGCCGAACACGGAATCCTAGAAGTGATTCTTAACGGAGTTGAGTTGAGCACTGATTCTATTTATTCAAACCAACCTTCTATCGATTTAGCAATCATCTGTTCAAGTGACAAACGCTCAGGGGTAGAACTGTCCTCGTTTCTCAAGGAATCCCTACGTCTCTCGAACGATGAGGCACATACCATCGAATTTCTTCATAATTTGAAAATTGAAGATTTAGAGGATGATAGTTACTCCACTCTAAGGAGATTCAATACGGCATTATCAGAATCAATGCAGAAGGACGTTGCATCTTACTTTGGTGATGCTGGTGAAAAATATGTATCCAAAGCAGGTGCTGTTTCAACTCCTTCCGCCGGAACGGAACCACTGATTGATGGAAAGAGATTGATTATTGAGACTGGATTAGAACCGAATCGGAGACTCGGGCGACTAAAGGGGTGGCTACATCGACGCCAGATAGAAGATAATTTGGCAACTGCTGATGAAGTTCTGAATTTACTCGAGACTATTGACTGGGAAAATGAAGACCCTGAAAAGTGGCCTTCACTAAGTTGGCCATAATCAGAGACTTTCTCTTAGGATTTCATCTAGGTATTGAATGTACTCTGTGGAATTTAAGAACTGGTCTTCTTCAAATTCGTGAGGCTTGACTATGAGGAACCATCCGTCTCCGTAAGCGTCGTCATTAGCGAAATCAGCATTATCTTCAACCTCTCCATTCAATTCAAGCACCTTGCAGGGGAATGGTGAATTAATCAGAATTCGATCTTGAACTGTTCGTATGGTAACTAACAACTCACCAATCCCAATTTCATCACCAGCTACTGCTGGTGCTGGCTTCGACTCTTCTTCACCATCATCGTCTGTAGCCTCTTCATCAATAACAAACTCACTAGCATCTTGTGGATGAGGAAGAATCACTCTAACTACGTCACCGTAGTCTGCACGAATGAATTCAGACATTCCAACTTTAACGGTACCTTCCTTTTCATCTATCAATTGAAGCCAAAGATGCTCCAATGTGTATTGGCGGTCTTCAAGAACATCAAAAAAGAAGTCATCAGAGTCGGACATGTTGAATCTCCGAACGCGCCCCCAATGGCCTCCAATTTGAATGATTCGATTGGCTAATGTGCCAAAAATACCCCTAGCAGGGATTAACAACGGCCTCCACCTCGGCCGCAGTGGGCGAAAGTATGGACTTCATGGAGACCGAAGAACAGGGTATGATTCGAGAAATGGTCAGAGGCTTTGCCGAGGAAGTTCTAGCACCTACGTGCCTAGAGCGAGATAGGACCGCAACACCTCCATTAGATGAATGGAAAGCATTCTGTGAGTATGGACTACAGGGGATCACTATTCCCGAAGAATATGGAGGTAGCCCTGTTGATGATATTAGTGAAGCGATTATTGTTGAGGAACTGGCTCGCGTTGACCCATCATTCTCAGTAATGTTCTGTGTTCATGTTGGACTTTGTTCCAAAACCATAGCACTACACGGTAATGAAGACCAAAAACAGCGTTACTTAACTCGTCTTGCTCAAGGAGAAATTGGTGCTTATTCACTCTCAGAAGCTGGTGCAGGAACAGATGCTGCAGCACTGGGTTGCAAGGCTAAACTCAGTGAAGACGGTGCACACTACATTCTCAATGGAGAAAAAATGTGGGTGACCAATGGAAAGAGTGCAGAAATCTATGTTCTTTTCGCTAAGGATGTTGATCATCCGGATTATGGAGTCAAGAAGCATGGAGGAACTACAGCTTTCATCGTCGATTCAAGCATGGAAGGATTCAGTGTGGGAAAGAAAGAGGAAAAGTTAGGCATTCGTTCTTCTGACACTTGCGTTCTACTACTCGATGATTGTAAAGTACCGATTGAGAATGTAATCAAAGGTGCGGGGAATGGTTTCCCAATTGCAATGAATGCATTAGATAACTCTCGCATTGGGATTGCTGCACAGGCATTAGGAATCGCTCAGGGTGCATATGAATCAGCACTAAACTACGCTCACGAGCGCCAAGCATTTGGTAAGCCGATAGCTCATCACCAAAGTATTGGCAATTATCTAGCAGATATGGCTACACAAACAGAAGCAGCACGTATGATGGTCTACAAGGCTGCATGGTCTAAGCAGCGCCACTACGAGGAAGGAGCACCTCGACATACGAAAGAAGCCAGTATGGCCAAGTTATTCGCTGGTGATACAGCAATGTGGGTTGCGGAACGCGCAGTACAAGTTCTAGGCGGTTATGGATATACTACTGACTTCCCTGTTGAAAGATTCTTCAGAGATGCAAAGATTACTCAAATCTATGAAGGAACCCAAGAAGTTCAGAGAATTGTCATCAATAGATCGATTCAACCTTGATAGATCTTAGAGAATATAACTACATCAGTTTGATAGGTAAAGTATTACTCACACTCCCATATGCCTACTTATGAAATTGTAGACTCTGAAGAATTACGAATGGTGAAAGCGACTCTTAACAATGAAACCGTCAGATCAGAACGAGGGGCCCTCCACTACATGAGGGGAAATGTCGAAATGGTGACTGAAATGCCCAGCGTTGGAGGTTTCCTTAAGTCAAAGTTAACTGGAGAATCTGTTTTCAGGCCAACATACACCGGAACTGGTGATGTATACTTCGGGCCTCCTTCGTTTGGCCAGTATAACATACTGGAAATGAATGGGAATTCGATGATTCTTGACCAGGGAGCATACATTTGCTCAGATGCAGAAGTAGAAATTGGGATGATAAGGAACAAAGGCATTACTTCAATGGCATTTGGGGGCGAGGGATTTTGGCAGACCTCGGTATCAGGCACAGGGACTGTGATTTACTACTCTGAGGGGCCAATTCAAGAAATTAATCTAGTTAATGATACACTGACTGTAGATGGCAACTTCGCTGTTGCAAGAGATGCATCCTTGAGCTTTCAGACTAAAACTCTCGGTAAGGGTTTGTTTTCTAAAGTCGCAGGCGGAGAAGGCTTCGTCAACATAATTTCCGGTACAGGAAAAGTTTACCTTGCACCAGTTCCAAGTAGATTCAATAATCTAATTTCACGTTCAGTAAGGGACACAGTTTCGGGAATGGTTCCATTCTTAGGAAATTGAAGTTAATTCCATTCCCGCCTGAACCTAGCAAATGAGCAATTCCCACAAAGAGAATTGAGTTCTTAAGCATACCAAGCATATTTTCGCTGGCCCTCTAGAACTCCTTCTCCGCCAATTGCTATTAACGCAAACTCGGCGCTTGGAGAAAGTACTGAATCCTTCTGAGAACCACGGTGTAGTCTCTCATAGACATCCTTGTCTAATGGAGTTCGATTGTTGAGACGCTCAAACAATTTGAATTGACTTGCAACTTCTTTCCATTCAGGTTGAACTATTCCTTCGAAAACCTTGGCCTTAGCTCCACTGCCATATCCACAAAGACCTACTCTCTTGCCCTGCATTTCGACACCATCTTTGAAATCTGATTCCATTGTCGACATCAAGGCTAGGAATATAGAACCAGTGTACTGATTTCCAATTAGACTTGAAGCACGCTGGGTCTTCTCAATTCTGCTTTCTGAAAACACCTTGAATTCCTCTGTTTTTGAAATCAATCTTCGATAGGCATCGTTGGCCTTTTCGAACTCCTCAATTCCCTCAGGGGTGTCATCAAAGTCTTCAGGGAACGGTTCCATACCGATTTCTTCGATAATCTTCTCCCACATTGGAAGGTGTCGCCTGTCATGACGGAAAACATCAGGGAACATTCGCTTACCCTGGAATGCGTACGGAAGGTGAACAATGATTCGACTCCACTGCTCGGTTAGAATCTGATCATTTTCGGGACTATATCTGCCACTTCTGATCGCCTTAGCACGGAAGTCAACAAATGCCGTCTTTACAGATTCTGAGTAGCAGCGATTGGAGAACTGTCCATCGAAAACGGGAGTGTCTTTGTGGATCTTCAAGGTATGTGATTCGAACATAATGTCATCCTTTTTCGAGGATTTTGGTAGTATCGCAAGTATCTTTTCGACCAATCCTTCCTTCTTCGGTTCGCCGGCTTCTTCTGCTAGGTCCAAGACGCTCTCAACAACTGTCTTCATCTCAACTTCTCGACGAGGCTTGAAGAAATCGTGAACGGGCATTGTAGAGACACCCCAGTTATCTGGAATCTCAATCAAACGTGGATTATGGCGAATGAGAATTGCTCCGCCACCTGCTCCCTGAGTATATTCTCCAGAGGAACCCAAGTCGTACTTGGCATTATCAGCGAAAACAACGATTCCTATCCTATCCTCTTCTTCACCACCACGAGCAACCCAATCGAGAGTATTGTGCATGGCATCAACAGCCCCGATGCAAGCAAAAGTTAGGTCAACAACATCACAATTACGGAAACAATCCTTTCCATGAGTATCATCGTAACGCTGCTCTAACATATCCATAATGTATGTTGCAGTAGGTTTGGCACCATCAAGAGCCGATTCAGTTCCAAGATATATTCGACCAATCTTCCACGGATCTATGTTATTTCTGTCAATTAGTCGAGCACATGCATTAGCACCCATAGTGGCTGTATCTTCATGAGCATCAGGAATTGCCATAGCGGAAAGTCCCAAACCTTTGTTTAACTTACCAAAATCTGCACCGCGAAATTCGGCGAAATCCTTCATGTCAAAGTACAACTTTGGAAAATAGATTGCAATATCATCGATTCCGACGCCAGCCATGGGACTATCTCCTACAATTCGCCGCCGTGAGGGGAGGGTTATGATACCTATGGAATGAAAACAGCGCTGAATGCAGAAGGGAATCGCTTTACTGAGAGCCAATCATCTCATTTACAGCATCGAGGAGGGCTGGATTTGCCTCAAAATAACTTGCAACCGGCGACAGAACCTCACTAAGACCGTGTGCAACCGCCATCTTAGCATCGAATGGATGGACTGAACCATCACCAACTGCAGCGATTAGAGAATCAAGGTCAGTCCAATCGCTGGAGTCGCCAAATTCAGGTTTTGGCGCTACTCGTAGCACACCGTTAGCTGGCAATACAATATGTTGGGCTATCTCATATACTGGAGAAGCAGGATTACCAACCTCTAGGAATGCCTTGCGGAACTTCTTCTCAATTTTCTTAGGAGTGTCATGAACGAAAATTGCATTATTTGGGTCAGACTTCGACATCTTGTGGTCAAAGGAATCCATACGACCACCGCCTCGGCCCTTCAAGCCCGAAAGCATAGGGGTGTGAATACAAGTTGCCTTGGTCCATCCATTGCGGTCGGCGACCTCTCGCATGTACATGTGTGCCTTACGCTGATCCATGCCTCCAAAGGCAATATCAACATTCAACTCAAAAATATCCGCCGCCTGCATTGGTGGATAGAAGAAAGCTGCAAGATCATCATCTGAAGAATCCTCAGAACGGCCCATAATGCTGAATGTTCGACGAGCACGGTTGAGGCTCATTCCCTTTGAGCAGCGGAGCACACGCTCCCAATACTCTCCCGAGTCCATCACTTCACTGGCACTCATAAAGCGAAGTTGCCCTTCACCATCCCCTTCCTCGGGAAAGTCAAGAAGAACTCGGAATACCTCAGTCATATATTCGCCCGCGATAGAAATCTTCTCCATGTCACGGCCAAACTTGTCATTGACCCAAGCGTGCCAGTCAGCCAGCAGTACGAGTACGTTGACGCCCTCTGCAAGCATATTCTTGATACAATCAGCCAAAATTACCCAACCGAGATGTGCTTTCCCACTTGGCTCCAGACCAATATAGGCTCTCAGCACCCCATCTTCACCGTGAGTATTACCTCCGGAGATTGCATTGGCAACATGATCAATTCCAACGACTTCTTCTACATTAGCGAACATCCTCTCAATCTTCGCTCGAGCCTCGGCATCGAGAGAAGAAAGGGGGTCGTCTGCTGTCATCAGTTCGCCTCAGGAGGTCAGTAGTTTGTTGAGTTTCTCACCGCGACCGGCTGCTTTGGTGTTATCTTTAGCTTCCAAGGCGGCTTCAATCTCAGCAATCAAGCCTTCAGCCTGAGATTGAATATCAGGATTCAGATTATCACTCATTTCCATGAAGTGACGGGCGGATGAGACAGCGGATTTTGCCTTAGATGCCTTCTTCGCCCATTCCTTTGCTTTGTCGCCTCGTTGCTTTGAATTGTATCCTGTTGCTTCATCGAGGAACTGAGTCCAACGCTTACGGGCATCCATGGCTGATTTTACTGATTCGGGGTCATCAAAATTAGGAGGGACATTTGTTACATCAACAATTAGAGCACCATTATCATATTGCCCGATGATAGAAGTCATAATCCCGTGAGAGCCTGAAAAAGAGTCCTCACCATTCGCCTCAATATTCTCAAAATAACTACCTGCTAGAGCCACTAGGCCTCCATTTGCATTTAGTGCCTTGATGAGCCCACGCTTGACATCGAATCTTTCCATGAGGCGGTGCGAGGCCGAACCCGTCTTCAATACTGCCTCTCAAAACTCTTCAATCATGCTACCCCACATGCCTAAACGGAACGGCAGTATGCGCGACTCATGCAGTATAGTTGGCGACAGACCTTTGTCGCCTTCAGCATCTGTTTACTATTGATGCCAAATGCACTTGCCGACTCTGCTGTCGAATTAGGTGATGGATTCAGTCTATCTGATTCAGACCTAGGCCTAGATGGAGTTGCTGTTGATGATGATGGTGAAACCGCCATTGTCTATGGAGCAAACTCCTACTTACGAGTTCTAGATGCAAATGACCCAACCGAACAAATTGATTTGGTTTGGCCTGGCGCTCAGCAGTTACTCGACGCAGATTTCCACCCTAGTGGTCAAACAGCATTCATTGTCGGAGAGGATGGGCTCGTCTTAAGATACGCAAAACAAGATCATTCAGTAGAAAAAGCAGCGGCGGAATCATTACTGATGTTCTCCGATCTTACGGCCGTCTCGTGGAATACCGGAGGTTCGTGGGCTTATGTCGGTTCGGTTAATGGTGAAATATGGCGTTTGAGAGCGGACTCAGAGGGTGGAGCTGAGATTCATGAATTGGTTGGAATCGGGCAAGGGCCGATAGCTGCTATAGATTGCCATCCAACAATAATGATGTGCGTAGTTGCAGCCTCTATTGAGGGCATAGGAATTATTGACCGAGACCATGCATTCACTTGGGTGGGTGGGAATAGTTACCCTTGGACTGGTGTTGAATGCCCAACTGGAGACTCAGAATACTGTGTTGCTGTCGCTGACAATAAGGCTATTGCACTTATTGAATTAGATCCAAATGACCTCTCTAAATCAATTCCTCAAGTTAGCACACTGCCTGACATTAATGCATACTTCATAGGAATAAATCATCAAGAGAGTGATAGAACAATTATTGCAACAACTCCAGCGAATTTGATTGAACATGATATCAGCAAGAATGCATCTTATCCCTGGCTCGAATATACCGATATAAATGATATTAATCTGACCAATGGAAGGATAGTCGGCACCTGGGCTACGGGTGACGATAGTGGTTGGATAGTAACAAATCGCGGCTATATTGTATCCTATGCACCCCCTACTAAGGGCTCTGCTAGTATACTCAACCTTTGGGTTGCTATTGCAATCCCAATAGCAACAGGATTGGTTGTACTCAGTCTCGTTTATGCATCATCGCCAAAGTTGCGAAAAGAGTCACCAAAGAAGCGAAAAGGGCGATGACTGGTTAGAATACGCACCTATGGTGCGCTCTAAGCAGGTCGGCAACCTTCATTTGCGATTGACTTCGCGAGGAGCCTGAAACACATGCCATACGAAGCCCTTGACTTCTACAATGTGGATTCACTATTGACTGATGAAGAACAAATGGTTCGCGACATGGTTCGTGACTTTGTCGACCAAGAAGTTCTACCAAATATCGAGCAGGCATGCCGTGAAGGTGTCTTTCCAGATGAATGGAGAGTCGCACTCGGTGAGATGGGTGTTCTAGGAGCACCTCTTGAGGGATATGGTTGCCCTGGACTTTCTTACACCGCATACGGGGTGATTTGCCGTGAATTAGAACGAGGGGATAGTGGACTGCGTTCATTTGCTAGCGTTCAAGGAAGCCTTGCTATGTACCCCATTTGGGACTTTGGTAGTGAGGAACAAAAACAACACTACCTGCCAAAAATGGCCAGTGGAGAGTGGGTTGGGTGCTTCGGTCTAACTGAGCCAGATTACGGATCAAACCCAGGAGACATGATTACCAAGGCTGTGGACAATGGAGACCATTATCTTCTGAATGGAGCGAAGATGTGGATTACTAACGGAACATTAGCGCAGGTTGCAGTAGTCTGGGCAAAGTTGGATGGAGTAATTCGTGGATTCATCGTTGAGAAAGGAGACCCTGGATTCTCAGCACCTGAGATGAAAGGAAAACACTCACTGAAGGCTAGTGTCACTAGCGAACTGGTTTTCCAAGATTGTAAAATCCCAAAAGACCGAATACTCCCTGGAGTTAAGGGTCTACGTGGTCCATTTTCCTGTCTCAACAACGCTCGATATGGAATTTCTTGGGGCGCAGTTGGTGCAGCTCAGGCCTGCTTTGATTCCGCTAAGGATTACACAATGAGTAGAATTCAATTCACACATCCAATCGCCTCCTACCAACTGGTTCAGAATAAACTCGCTTGGATGCTCCGTGAAATAACCAAGGCGCAACTTCTAGCGTACCACCTAGGTCAAAAGAAGGATAGTGGAAACTGGATTCCTGAACAAATTTCTCTGGCTAAAATGAACAATGTAGATATTGCCCTTGAAATTGCTCGAGAAGCTAGAGATATGCATGGAGCAAACGGCATCCTAGATGAGTACTGCATTATGAGGCATATGGCCAACTTAGAGTCAGTGAAGACCTACGAAGGAACTCACGATATCCACAATTTAATTCTTGGACGGCATATCACTGGAATTCAGGCTTTTACTCGTGAGTTATGAGTTCTTGGCTACCAAGTGTTGTAAATTCCACTAGATTCCACCTACGGTGGCTCTCCTAATCTTCATAGATGGGGTGCAGTTGGACGAGACATAAAGAGGCCTTATTATGACAATCGCAGTTCTCCTCAAACAAGTACCTGACACTACTGCCAAAATCTCAGTTAGCGGGAATCGAGTTGACGAAGGTGCTGTTGCAAAGTGGTCAATGAGCCCCTATGATGAGTATGCACTTGAGTCTGCACTTCAGTTGAAAGAATCTGGTGGTGGAGACCTAGTTGCGATTACCGCGGGGCCTGCTCGCTGTGAGAAATTACTACGTGACGCTGCTGCTGTTGGTGCCGACACTCTAGTTCATGTCTCTGTAGATGATATTGGCGCTCTTGATTCTACTCAAGTACAGGCACTATTGGCTGCTGCCGTCAGCAAAACTGGAGCCAATGTAGTGTTCTGCGGTAAGCAAGCAGCAGATACCAACTCTGGATCAACTGGCCCTGGCGTTGCAGAAATTCTCAACGCAGCTTGTGTAACTCTCGTATCAGAAGTCTCCTCAGATGGAGGAGGGTTCATTGCAACTCGACCAAGTGCTGCAGGGCAAGAAAAAGTAGGTGTAAACTCACCTTGTGTTTTTGCATTTGACAAGGGACTAACCGAAATGCGTAGACCAAATGTTCGTGGAATCATGATGGCCAAGAAGAAGCCTGTTGATGTATGGAGTGCTGCAGACCTTGGAGTGGATCTTGGTTCGTCAACAGTTACTATTGAGGCTCATTCACCGCCGGCCGAGAAACCACCGGGTCAAAAATTCGAGGGGGCTGAATCGGTCCCCACTGTAGTTAGTAAATTACGTGATGAGGCAAATGTCATCTGAGGAGGAATAGATATGGAAATTACAGTAATAGCAGAATCATCAGGGAATTCCCTTCATCCAATTACAGCTCAACTAGTAGGAGCAGCCTGTGCATTAGGTGGCTCTCCAACTGTAGTAGTACCTGGTGGAAACGGGGCTAATGAAGCTGCAACTATCAATGGCGTCTCAAAGGTCGTCTCTGTTGTAGGAGATTGCTTTGCAAGTTTTGATGGGGGTGCATGGGCATCAGCTCTGACACCACAGTGCAACGGAGTTGTACTAGCTGGCGCTACACCGAACGGTCGTGAAGTTGCTGCAAGAATTGCTGCCAAGAGAGGAATTGCAATTGTACAGGACGCAACTGCACTATCAGGAAGTATCAATATCACTCGACCAATATATTCAGGTAAGGCTGTTGAAACCTCTAGTGTTTCTGGCGACTGTGTTATCACTTTGAGAGCAAATGCATTCGATGCTGCTGGAAGTGGAGGTAGTGCACCAATCAATACTGTAGACCAAAGCGCTGATGTCTCTGTTGCAATCAAAGAAGCCATCGCGAAAGCAAGTGAAAGATTAGATGTCTCAGAGGCAGATATCATCATCTCAGGTGGGCGAGGTATAGGTGAGAGAGAGAACTTCGCACATCTTGAAGAAGTTGCAGATATGATTGGAGCTGCTGTTGGGGCATCACGTGCAGTTGTTGACGAGTGGGGTATGCCTCACAGTATGCAAGTAGGTCAAACTGGAAAGACAGTTACGCCATCTTTGTACATTGCAGTAGGAATTTCCGGAGCCATTCAACATCTTGCTGGTATGCGCTCCTCAAAGTACATTGTGGCCATCAATAAAGATCCTGATGCTCCCATTTTTGGAGTTGCAGACTATGGAATCGTATCGACATGGGAAGATGCAATTCCAGCTCTAAAAAGTGCTCTTGCTGCCCTTTAGAAGATATGCACTACTGAATACGAATTGTGACCATCGATGTTGTCGATGCTCCACGGTTGTCGGTCACTTGTAATTTGAAAGTGTGAACACCGGATAGTAATTTGACCTTGATTTGTGGAGTGTGCCCTATGACTTTGTCCATCTCATTCTGCCAAGCCCAGGACTCTATAGTACCATCTGGGTCATATGAACTACTACCATCCAACAGAACTATTGCGGTATTATCTTCATCGGCACTTACAGTTCGGTCCTCTCCAGCATCAGCAATTGGTGGGAGGTTGATGGCACGAGCTGAAGAAGAAAGGTCTTCCAGCAAATCTACCTCAACAACAGGTTCCTCGGTTATTATTTCCAAATCCTCTTCAAGTGCGTTCATCAAATCATCTGTTTCACTAATTGCCATTGGAGGAGCATCAGCTAGGGCGATTTCCTCTTGAGACAAATCTCCAGCAAAATCACTAGAAGCCCTTCTAATCTCTTCGAAATCGAATTTTGCATCTTCTGGGAGATGAGGAATAGAATCGGGATCAAGAAGAACCACGGGGGCAGGATTGCTACCCTCTGGAGACTCACCAATGACAACAACAATCCCATCATCAAGAGAAAACATTTGAGTTACAAATCCACTATGTTCAAAGGACCATAGGACCTCTCCACCTCTTGTTACACGATATATCTGAAACCAAGTGCTGACAAGGAAATCTTTACCGCATTCTAGGATATTAGAAATAGAATAATCGAACTTAATCAGCTCATCTATCTGATTATTGCCGACTTCAAGAGAAAGTAACCTCCCGTCGATGCAACCAACCATCGCCCCTAACTCAGTCGGCAATATGGTTGTTGCACGAGAAGGCAGTTCTATTGTGTGAATCAATCCAAGTATGGGATGCCAGCATTCTATTCGATCCTCAAATCGATCATCTAGAGTCATTCCAAGCGATTCGCGAGAAACAAGAAGAATGCCACCATCGCGGAAAGCCATGCAGGATATTTTCTCAGCATCATCTTCAGGGGGCGTTGATTCATGTATAATCTGGCCATTATTGTCAATAATAATTAGAGTCCCATTAGCAAGCGATATCGCTGTTAAATCATCAAATTCAGAGCATTTTAAATCAGTTATTTCTCCAATAATCTCACGGTTTCTGACTTTACCATCAGATTGAACACGTATTACGCCTTCAGAACCATCTGTAACCAATAAATAGTCATCAGAAGCTGAAATGAGTTCACATCCAGACTCTATTTCTAGAGTCCATAGTTGAGAGTCTGAGAAAGCGTGTAATCCATTGGTTGTTGTTGCTGCAATTAGAGTTTCACCAATTGTAACTATTCCTGATATTTGAGAATTCAATTCAGTACAACTCAACATTGAATTTCCATCATAAACTAATAATTTCCCTGATGAAGTTCCCAATCCGAAGCAGCCTTGAGAAATATTGCATGAAACACTGACAGATTCGCCGATATCAATGAGAGAGAGGCTGTCAATGGTGGGCTGCACGATGCTAAGCCCAACTCTAACCGTTTTCACACTGTCGTGTATATGGGCAATTGAATAATTCTAACAATTTGTTCAAGCCTTAGCTGAATCCTTACGTTTTGCTTCCAATTTCAAAAGGTATTCTGCATCAATACTTCCAGCAACATATTTGCCATCAAAACAAGAACAGTCAAACTTTGCAAGATGAGTGTTGGGTTCTCCTAAACAGGCATTCACTAAGTCATCAAGGCGTTGGTATATCAGCCAGTCAGCCCCTATAGCTTCACATATCTCATCTGTTGTACGATTGTGCGCAACATATTCATGTTTGGCTGGCATATCAATCCCATACACATTAGGATGTACGACTGGTGGAGCCGCTGATGCAAAGTAGACTTTCTTTGCACCGGCTTCACGAGCCATCTCAACAATTCTACGCGAAGTGTTTCCCCGGACTATACTATCATCAACAATTAGTACATTCTTACCATTGAATTCAGAACGAATCGTGTTTAGTTTCTTGCGAACTGAATCTTTGCGAATTGCCTGGCCCGGCATGATAAATGTCCGACCAATATATCGATTCTTAACGAATCCTTCTCGGTAAGGAGTTTCTAATTCACGGGCTAGTTCAAGTGCAGCTATTCGCCCGCTGTCGGGAACTGGAATTACTGCATCAATTCCGTGTGATGGATTTGATTCTGTGATTCTCTGAGCTAATTTTGCACCCATTCGGATACGGGCTCCATGAACTGAAATACCATCAATTCTAGAATCGGGGCGAGCGAAGTATACATGTTCAAATATGCAAGGACGATGTATAGGTGAATCGTGACAGATTTGTGTTTTAGTTGAGCCATCCATACGAACTACAACAGCCTCACCTGGTTGTACATCTCTAGAAATTTCAAAACCCAGTGCTTTCATCGCTACTGACTCGGATGCGAAAATCGTCTCTGTAAATCCATCAATCTCACTTGTACCCATACACAATGGCCGGATTCCAAATGGGTCACGGAAAGCCACAATGCCCCAACCCGTAATCATAGCCACTGCTGAATACGAACCTTCAACTGTCTCATTTATTGCTCTAATTGCATGGAATACATCATCTTCAGATAACGCCTGTAAACCACCCCGGCGACCATTGACTGAGCGTTGAATCTCTGCTGCAAACAGATTGAGTAAAGCCTCAGAATCCGAACTGGTATTGATTCGTCTATGATCACGCTCTAGTAAACTATCGATGACTTCTTGCGGATTGGTCAAATTTCCATTATGTGCAAGACTAACTCCGAATGGAGAATTTGTGTAAAATGGTTGAGCCTCGGCTGCCGATGAAGAGCCCGCCGTCGGATAACGAACGTGCCCAAGTCCCATTGAACCCTCTAGCGATTTAATATGTCGAAGACGGAATACATCACGAACTAAGCCATTGGCTCGGCGGTGAGAAATATTGTCGGAATCGCTAGTTACGATTCCAGCGGCGTCCTGTCCTCGATGCTGTAGAACCAACAATCCATCATACAGGGTTTTGCCAACTTCAGAGTCCGGATGCCCGACTAGGCCGATGATACCGCACATCGGGAATCATTCCTCGCTGAGTCACTAGGGTCTTAGCCATTTCCGGCTCTATACCCTCACTTCTTATGCTCAGCCATTGAGCGGTTTCGCTTACTCCAGCGAAACTTGCGTAAGCGAGCGGTCTCACCGAATCCACAAGAAGCACAAGCCCGCTTCTGTTTGTGATATGAATGACGACCGCATCGGCGGCAACGGATGTGCGTGGACTTCTGCTTCTTGCCCATGCTTGGAGTACCCTTTGACACGATTACCACCCTTTGGAGACAGCGCGGCGACCGGCCTGAGTGTTATGAGCGTTACTCACACACTAACCAACCTTGTAACAGGGATTCAATCCTCTAGCATCGCCATCAGGGGGTCATCCGGCTTACTTTCAAATGTGATTTTCAACATTTGAATCGTAACGAATAAGAAGATTAACGGAGTAAAGGCAAGAAGTGTAAATACCCCCATTCCCAATAACATAAACAGTAATTCTAGAACCTGGCCTAAATTTAATTCGCTAGGATTTGACAATGATTCGATAATCAACATCAATACAGGAATTGATAGAATCAATAAGGACATTACAACAGGCATAATCGGTCGATGATATGGATTCCAAGTAACGAGAAGATGAACAAGAGACCAATAAGCCACAAATAGGCCACCAACTATAATCCCAAGAAATAAGAAATCAATAGATACTACATCCAATTGATCAAACGTGGAACTCATAATTACTCACCTCTGAGATTCCTTCTGATAATTTCAGTAACCAACTTTCTTTCTCGTTCATCAAGAGGGCTGACCTTATTTTCACGAGGGGTACTCCGCTCTGCTGACCGGATGATGAAATAGTAAAAGAAAAGAGTAAACAATACACCAATAACGACAAACAAGAGCCATATTAGATTCTCAGGATTGGTAATGAGATAATCAATGAGACGCATTTGTGAAATCACATACCATGATGAAATAACAAGAATCCACCCTAATGTAGACACAAGGGGTTTGGATTTCTCATAAAGATTTGAACTGTTTAGAATTAACATTACTCCCAAAACCGCTAATGTCATCCAAACTACAGTTTCGAGCATGAAATCAAGAAATAGAGCCCTGATGTCATTGTCACAATAATGGTACTGACATACCCCCGAACCGCCCTCAAAATATTGCTTTGTTTCAGGTATGAAAATCATCAGTGCAAGGCCAAGTGCTGCTATGGGTAAAGAAAAACGACTACGCTTGAATGCAGGCCCCATCCTTTGCAGCGAGAGAGCTGCTAGTAAGAGAGTCCATCCCAATATGGCCTGCATCCCCCAACTAATCATGAATCGTTGGAAGTGTTACCAATTATTTGATTTGACTATATGAATAGGTCCAATAATCACAATACTCAGCCCCTAATATCAACTGCGCCTAGCACGACACAATCAAATACGGGTCATAGGTGGGCGCGTCGTCGTAAGACGCTGAGGTGCTGTGCAATGGTCAAGATGCCACGTAAAGTGATGCGCTATTCTCCATCTGCGGGTAAGCATACCGTGCATGCTGTCGAGCGAGTGAAGAAGCGTCGGGCTTCTGAATTAAAGTGGGGTCAACGACGATTCCGAAAGGCAACTGCAGGATACCGCGGTTTCCCACGTCCTAAGCCGTCTGGTGAAAAGCCGACTAAGCGTGTTAATCTACTATATCGTTGCACTGAGACGGGGAAGGCTCACCAACCTGCGGCTCAGCGTGCAAAGAAATTTGAGCTCATTGAGAAGTGATTGAGGGATTAGAATGAGTAAAGCAAATTTCCTACGTGTCAACTGTATTGACTGCGGCAACGAGGCAATCATCTTCGAAAGGGCGTCCACAGCCATCGCCTGCTCAATCTGCGGAGCCACTCTAGCGCGCCCCGCAGGCGGCAAGGCCCAGCTCGTTGGGAGCAAAATCGTAGACGTCCTTGAGTGAAGGGGCGAATTACGATGTCTGGTAATGAAGAACCGTGGCCAGATGAAGGGGAACTCTTGGTTTGTTCAGTCAAGACTGTTAAAGAAAACGGTGCTTATCTCAATCTTGATGGATATGGCGATCGTGAAGGATTTGTTTTCATAGGAGAAGTTGCAGCCGGGTGGGTTCGCAATATCAGAAATCATCTTCGTGTTGGGCAGAGAGTAGTAGCAAAAGTAATTGGAATAAAGAAGGATAGAGAAAGAGTAGATCTCTCTATCAAATCGGTTTCAGAAGAACGCAAACGCGATACACTTCAATCTTGGAAAAATGAACAACGTGCTAGGCAAATCATGAATGTGGCAGCTGAGCGAATAGGTTGGGGCGAAGATAAGACATTGGAAATATCTGATGAGATGATGGAAATCTTCGGAACCCTGTACGGGGCACTTGAGGAGTGTGCTATTTCTGAAACCGCTCTATCTGACAACGGATTCTCCGGCGATTGGATGGCAACTGTCATTGAACTTGCAATTGAGAACATTGTTCCACCATTCGTAGAGATACGTGGTAAATTCAATATCGAGGTTTGGGGCTCTGAGGGAGTCTACGCCATTAGGGATGCTTTACTAGCAGCCGAAGCTGTAGTGGAGGGTGTTGAAGATGCTACTCTAACCTGTCACTATGATGGGGCTCCCGAATACCGCATTGACATCAGGGCTCCAGATTATGAAACCGCGGAGAAACTATGGCAAAATGCACAAAATGCTACTACCAAATCCATAGCCTCGGTAGAAGGCTCAATAGACATCGAACGTATGTAAAGTGACTTCTATTAGGATACAACTTCAAAGACCTCTGAAAGGGGATAGGTTCTCTGAGGGGTAGGGATGACTCGTACGAGATTGCAACGGTGCACCGCATGTGGTGAATATGGTCTAGGTGAAGAGTGCAAAGATTGCGGCGGTAAAATGACTGCTGTAGCACCCCTGAAGTACTCCCCCCAAGATGCTCAAGGTGCTAGGAGGAGGCAACGAGAAGATGCCGGAAGTGAAGAATGGATTGAATCTCTACCAACTCCTAGAAAGAAGGAGGAAGAAGAATGAATCGCACTCAATTTCATTGGATAATTGGGGAAGGGTTGCCAAAACACTCCGCACTCCTAGAAGCAGTTCCAGGAGTAGGCAATATTGGCAAGATTGTTGTTGATGCCTTAATCGATAAACACCCCTCCACACTTATTGCAAGAATTCTCCACCCAGATATGCCCCCTCATTCAACTCTCGATGAGGACGGATTGCTGACCCCCCCTTCAATGCAAATTCATAGAGTCATGTTGCCTGATGGACAGTATTTGGTAACTGTTAGTGGAAATCTACAGCCTATGACTGCTGCAGGTCAAAATGAAATGGCAGAGGCTGTCTTGAAAATGGCAGCCAAAGCATCTACGCCCCAATTTCTAGTACTGGCTGGATTGGCGGCTGATGTAGATGACAAGGGGGTACATGTGATATGTGCCGATTCGAGTGTTAGAGGTAATTTAGAGGCAAATGATATCCCAGTAAGTAGAGTTCAACCTGAAGCAGGAATGATAGGAGTTGCTGGGCTGTTAGTTTCATTATCTCCTATCTATAATGTCCCAGCAATAGCTCTAGTTGCAGAAACTATTGGAGCTAGTGCCGATGTTAGAGCCGCAGACCGGTTGGCAAACTGGATTGAACAGGCATTCGAGATCCCTCTCCAATTAGACCTTGATACAACTGAACAAACCGCTCGTAAATTGTTAGAGAGTGTTGAGGTTTCAGGAACTATCGAAGACCATCTTGGACTTGCCACAGAATCCGACGACTTCTATGTCTGAGGTGAATAAATGAAAGTACTGCTAGGTAGCGGAGGGATTCGCACCGAAGAAAGAAGAATCCTTTATCGGAATTTGATGTCTGAACACTTTGATGGTTGTAAAAGAGTGGTTTTTGTTCCATTCGCAAGTCTGGACCATGAAGGATACACAACTCGTATGCAAGAATTTGCAGAGGACTTAGGTTACGAACTCATAGGTTTACACGAGTTTGAAGATTCACTATCTGCAATCGAGGCAATGGATGGAATATATGTCGGAGGAGGAAATACTTGGCTTCTGGTAAAAGAGTTGCATAAACAGGGTCTAATCGAGCCGATTCGAGAAGCGGTTCTAGAAAGAGGGGTTCCATACGCGGGAGTCAGCGCGGGAGCGAATGTGGCCAGCCCAAGCATGCAGACGACTAATGATATGGCGATAACAATGGTACCGTCATTCGATACCTTTGGAATCATCCCCTTCCAAATCAACCCTCACTATCACCCCGGGGGCATTTGGTATCGGGAAAGCGAGGAAGGAGAAGTCATTCAACACTTTGGGGAGACTAGGGCGCGAAGAATTAGTGAATTTCATCAGATTAATGACACCCCTGTCATTGGATTGTATGAAGGAGCATTTCTACGCTATAGAGATAATAACTACGAATTGATAGGTAACAAAGCCGCAGTAATTAGGAAGGGAGAAGAGGCAATCACCTACGATCCTGGGACCTTTCTTCGAGAAGACCTAACCACCGCTTGAGACTACTATTAGCTCCAAGGAAATATCTGATTCGATTCTTGATGTATGAGGGACAATAGTATCATCATGAACGACAAGAACCGTAGATGAGTGAATTTCTAGCTGATTTAGCAACTCAGAAATAGTCATTGGGCTCTCTGATTCTACTGAGAGAACCTCTCCTTCGTGATTGACCTCGATTCGCATGTTACTTGTCAGAACAAGTCAGACTTATGACCAAATCGCTGGTGGGCAGGCTGCTGCCGAGATCGCATAGCCCGGTATTGCGGTGGATTCGAAATCCACTGTCCCTTGGACTCGGGGGTTCAAATCCCTCTCTCGGCGCCACTTTCAGAACTCAGGATTATCTTCTGCATCAGAAATAATCACTACCTTAGTGCCAGGACCAATCTTGACTTGGGGGCGACCATTCCATTCACCTTTCTCACCATTAAGAACGGCTATGGTATCGCCTCGTTGAATTGCTGCTGCACTGATTGGAATGAATTGTTTGAAGGCAACGATTGCAGCAGAACCCGTGGCATCGAGTAGAGTTGCAGCCCAACGAGCAGTACCTATCCCATCGGGGAATGCATCAATTGACCATACACGACCTATGACATTAACGCGTGTTTCAATTTCTACAACGGGTGCAGATTCTTCATCATCGGCTATACTAACTTCGGATTTCTCATCTAAATTCAATTGGACTTCGCCCCTCCACAGACTCGGAAGAGCATTTGATACACGAACTCGTGAACCTTCGATAAGCCCTCGGGTTATCTTCCTCGGCCCTCCATTATATGCTGGTTGAACCTTAGCACGATCATATCCGTCCTGTATTCGAAACTGAAGTTTGATTGTTCCATCCTCAAGTAATTCAGGGCCAGATAAGCCAACTACCTGGCCTATCGCATCGACTCTAGGTTTAATTTCTCCAAGAGGAGTGATGGGCCAAGCATGACCAAAACGCTCCAATCTTCTTTCAGTTGTTAGCTGGAGGTCATGATTACCATTCTCACAGATTCCCCTATAGTCACATCTTCTACAGCGTGCATTAGAATCAGAATCAATTGCAGGATCAGCAGGAATTCCTCCTGCATTAAAAATATGTAATGGAGAAGGAGATACGGGGCAATCGTCGAGTTCAGGGGATTCTTGCCGAATCATTGTGTATAACTCAAAATAATTGGAATCATATTCTTTCATTTCATCTACGGTAGGTAATGAAACGTGTTTTACAGTACCAGTTCCAAGATACCAAATAGCCAATGATGTTACCTCTTCAGAGCGCCCATGAGTTTCCCACCAAAGCCATGCATAGAGGCGTAATTGGTCGAGATATCCAAATGAGCGATCACCCTTACCTATGCTTGCCTTGATGTCTATTATTCGGGTATTTCCATCCCAACGATAAACCAAATCATACTCTCCTTGGAACCACCCCGCAGGGTGACAAGTTGTCTGAGAAAATCCAACAGCATCAGGCTCAACAAACCATGGCCTTGCGATTTCCCAAGCCTCGCACCAACTAATTTCACCAGATTCCTGAACCGCAGGATGGGGATTATTCCATACTCGGGGGAAACCATCTGGAGCAGGCCATTCTGGACGATTCTGGCCCTTTCTCCAAGAATCAAGTAGGGGGCCACCTGATGCCTTGATACAGTTTTCGACTTCATCAAGATGGAGATCAATTCCAGAAATTATCATTTCACGGCATTCGTCGGTTGTTATATCATCTACGGAGCCAAATCGATTCGGTGAACGTTCCCAATCTTTCACTGCGGCATCCCAACATCTATCAAAATGGAAATCTACTCGATTAATCGCCCATTCTCTTATCGACTCTCGAGAATTTGGCCAATCGTCTGCTGAAATTGGAGTTAGACGCTGGGCAAGCCAATTGGTTGTATCTTCGTAGTCGACCTTCCCCTTTTCATCAAGAGGAGGGATTAGTTGAATATCAGATTCAGCACTGATTAGAACTGGAGACTCCTGCAATACCCTAGAAATACAAGATTCAGCAGCATTTCCACGAATTATTTGAGGAGGTAGTGGGCCTTTGAGACGCTTTTCCCAGCCATAATACCACATTCGAGGACATGAATTCCAAGCGATTACTTGGGAGGCTGAAAGACGCCTGAATTGATTGATGCCAGTGCCTTCAGCGTCGAATGTCTGCACGGGCATATCATGCTACTATCATTCAGGGTACAAAAAGCAACCTCAAAATCAGGTGTCACTATTCGTCAACATTGAGATAGACAACTGTCATCTCTAGGCGCTCGTGAGTTGGATGAACTTCTACAAGGGCAATTGGTGCTTCAATGACATCTACAAGCTCTTCAGCCATAGATAATGGAATCTCAATTCTCTGATTTCCCTCATCGAAAAACATGAAGCGACGAGGAAGACCTGTTTCTTCATGAATCTCTTGAATCCAATCTTCCGAATCCTCGTTTTTACAATCTATAGCACCGAAAACCAGAGTCCCATCTTCAGTGAGAATTTCATATGGAGATATTGTGTGTTCTCCTCTACGTAGGAATCTCCGGCGTAATTGACCACTGTCCTTGTAAGTAGCCGTGCAGAATTTGAGATGGTACCCGTAAGGTTCCCGAGTGACACCATCAAAAGGGTCTGGAACGCCAATTGTAGCAGCCATGACACGGTCACGCATCTTTGTTGCAACCTCCGCAGAACCAGAAGCACCTGCGGTGATTTCACTGGAAAGATTAAATCCACGCACCTCCATATTATCATGATTACCTACAGTTATTTCCAACTCATTCAAATTTAGGAATTGAACGGGCATTTCGCGCATTTTCTCAAGAAGTTGTAGCAGTTGTTCTTCTTTGTCGGGCTCACAAGGCAATTCAACGCCCGTTAACATACCTGCATCAAGACAAGCCTGCATAGTTTCACGATATTTACTCTCATCTAAATCTAGGAAATGGAAGCGGATTTCATCCAAACCTGCTTCAGCAAATTCTGAGGCCCATTCTGTTCGAAATGGGATACTGGTGTACATATGAAGATGAAAATCAGTACCGAATTCCGACTTTAGTACTCGACATGCTTCGAGGACTCGCTCCCTGACCATTACAGGATCCCCTCCTGTTATTCCTGCACCTGTAGCCTTCATCGCTCGAGCTTCTTCAATCACAGAATCCCAATCATCAATCTCTACTTTGCGCTCATTAGCATACATGAAATCAATCTCACGACGATTCTCCGAAAGAGGACAATAGTCGCACATCCAATGGCAATGTCCAGTGATGAAAAGTACGAGTTTACTACCCATCTGACATTGGATACAACCCTCTGTATCGTTAGCATCAGCTGCCTCCGGCAATTCAGGGATATTCGGTAAACGAACAGAGAAAGTCATTCAGAGACCTCCATTGCAGTTTTGAGAAGCCATACGTGAAAGCTTCTGTCGTCAGACAACTCAGGATGGAAAGTCAGGGCTACTCGGTTAGAAGTTCTAACTCCAACAACCTCGTCGCCATTTGTAACTACAACTTGCCCTGCATCACCTACGCTTGTGAACCTCGGAGCACGAATGAAAACTCCAGGGAATTCACTCCCTAACAAAGAAGAATCTAATGTGCTCTGAAATGAGTCCACTTGGCGGCCATATGCGTTACGATCAATTTGTGCATCAATCAATGCTTCACCACCATCTTGCGGATTAGTCAACAAAATTGCCCCAGCACAGGTGCCAAGAACGGGGCGGGTGTCGTCATTTCGAATCCAATCAAAGATTGCCGGTAGTAGTCGAGACGTGGAATCATTACCAGTAAGTCGCATAGTTGTAGACTCACCACCAGGGAATACAAGGGCATGAGGAGAAGCATCTGACAAATCTGAAGATTTGCGTAATTCATGGATTTCTATATCGAAATCTAATTCAGATGCTGCTTCATTCAGGGCGGCAATGTGAACATGGCGAGCGCCTTGCAACATGACCAAGCCGATTCGAAGCACGACCCTTGGGCTGAAGCATTCGGCTTGAATCCAACCCCTCGAAATTCCATATTTTCATTCAGAATAAGTGAAAGACCCCAGTGGATGGCAGTTAGGCATGGGTGAGGGTCAGCGAGTGCACAACTTCGGTGCAGGACCAGCAGTTCTACCACTATCTGTAGTCGAAGAAGTTCAGGCTGCACTACCAAATATGAACAATAGTGGCTTTGGTCTTTGTGAGATTAGTCACAGAAGTGCAGCCTTTCAGTCTGTTGTTGATAGTGCAATGGACAGGATAAGGAGGGTTCTTTCAGTACCTGACGACTACACTATCCTATTCTTACAGGGTGGAGCATCTTTACAATTCTACATGTCTGCGCTTAATCTTCTAAAAGCAGATGAAAAAGCAGATTTTCTTGAAACTGGCGGATGGTCGAAGAAATCTCTCAAAGAAGCAAATAGAATAGGAGATGGGGTGGCAATCTGGAGTGATTCGGAAAATGGATTCAAATCAGTGCCAAACAATGGAGACTACAATTTGCGAGATGATTCTGTCTACCTTCACTACACCTCAAACAACACACTCTACGGGACTCAGTATCATCACCTACCCGACTCGGGAGGAAAACCACGTATCGTAGACGCATCTTCAGACATTGCTGGAGTGCCTATTGATGTTAGTGCTCATGATGTGATTTATGCTGGTGCTCAGAAAAATCTCGGACCCTCTGGAGTTACTCTCGTCATACTGTCTCCTTGGGCCCTAGCAAGAGCGCAGGCGAACTCAGAAGCAGGAAATTTGCCCACAATGTTGGACTACACCATTCACGCTTCCAAAGGATCACTATTCAACACACCCAACACCTTCGGCATCTTCGTTTTAGATTGTGTATTCAAATGGCTTGAAGAGAATGGTGGTTTGAATGGTTCAATCGCCCGAAATAAGGCTAAGTCGGCCCTTCTTTACGAAGAACTAGACCGAAGTGACTTCTGGGTCCCTCACGCAAATTTAGATTCACGCTCAGTGATGAATGTAACCTGGCGTTTAGCTGATGAAGCCTTGGAATCTGTATTTCTTGAGAAGGCCACAGCCGCTGGTTTGGGTGGACTGAAAGGACACCGTTCGGTTGGAGGGATTAGAGCCAGTATGTACAATGGCTGTCCAATTGAATCAGTCAAGGCTCTCGTTGAGTTCATGCAGAAGTTTGAGGCCGAACACTCCTGAGGACGGAAGATGGATACTCGAGACATTATCGATTGCCTTGATTTTACATTGTTAGATCATGATGCCTCAGTGGATGAATTAGTTTCTTTTTGCTCACAAGCAAATTCGGTAAATCCTGCTGCAGTATGTGTCTTTTCAGAGCATCTAGAAATTGTTCGCAAACATCTCAATGAAGGAATTGCACTAGCTGTTGTTGCTGGTGGCTTTCCAGTTGGAAGTTCATCGCCCGAAGAAATTGAAATTGCAGTAAGAACGGCTGTAGAATCTGGCGCTGATGAAGTAGACGTAGTACTAGAGCCACGTGAGAGCGAAGATTTCCCTGATGAAAACGACTTGAAGAAATTAATTGCAATGCGAGAAGCAGCAGGTAAGGCGGTTCTCAAAGTCATCATAGAAGCACCGCTGTTGGCTGAAAGAGAGATGCGTTCAGTGGCACGAATGGCTCTTGCTGCAGGGGCAGATTTCATCAAAACCTGTACAGGAAAGAGAGGCTCTTGTAGTGATGAAGCAGCAGATATCTTCGCCTACGAGATTATGCGTCACGAATTGACATTCAAAGAAAAACGCGGTGTCAAACTATCTGGAGGTATTCGTACAAGGGAAGATGTCGAGAGATTGACTGAATTAGTCAATGCAAGAGATGATTCAATTATCGCTTCGAGTAGATTCCGAATTGGCGCCTCAAGTTTGCTCAATGAGTTGATTTGAGTTACTGTAGAACTTCGACAATTAGTTCGGGTTGTGTAAGATACATCAGAAGGCCAACTCCTGCGAACATCATCATCCATGCTCCTGTGGCCTTGACGATACCTGTTGACCTTCTTAGGAAAGCAATCATCGCCTGACGACCCATTCCAACTAGAACGGTTACAATTATCATCAACATGGTCACTGAAATTATTAGGCCACCCAGTCCTGCGATGAATGCTTCGTTTCCGACCACAGTTAACCAAGCTACGAATGGGAAAACCGCTGCTGCAGTACAATCTACGGATGCAGCTGAGTAGCCTATTCCCCAAAGATACATGTTTCTGCGAGGAGTGAATACATCATCTGTTTCCATTGTTTGATATTTGTTGAGAAGACCTTGAACCCAATTGAGAAGATGGCTCGTCCATCCCAATAACATCAATGAGCCAAGAATAAGTAGTAACCAAGCTATTGCGATTGCTACAGTATGGAGTACTCCACTAAGAGGGATTACTTCAGAAAGTCCGAAAATGATTATCCCCACAATTCCAAAGAAGGTAAGTTGACCCAAAGCCGCAAACCCGCCAACTTCGAAAGAACTAGGCAATCTTCCAGTTATTTTACCAGCCTCTCTAAGTTCATCCTCCTTCATTCCAAGGCTGAGATAGTAGGTGATGTAGGAGGGAAGCACGGGGAATGCACAAGGTGAGAAATACACTAGAATACCCAAAAATAGACCTATGATGAAGACGCCTTGAACGGAACGATCCGCCTTTGCAATACCAATACGGAGTTCTTCGGCTTCACCAGAATTAGCTGCTTCAATCGCATTCTCAAATGATTTCCAGTTATCCAGAGGAGTACCGGTGTTCTCCTTAGCAACTACGAATCCCTCATGATCAATCACTAGAGCCAGTGGGATTGCTTGAGCAGAATAGTATTCGATTAAGTCTCCTCTTTCACCTTCTTCTAGAAGAATGACATCGGTGCCACCATTGGCCACTGGCCAAGCCATATATTTGTCAGAATCACTATCGCCAAAGGTGTCGTTAATCTGTTCATATGATTCATATCCATACCAACTTGCTATTGATAATACTACAACTGGATGTTCTCCAGAAAGAGAATCCCATTCAGCGATATTCTGATCTATATGTTCCTGAATATAATGGCAATTTGCACAATCTATCGCCATGAAGTCAAGAACAACCACATTACCTCGAAGATTGCTGAGTTGGACCATTCCCTGTTCATCGGCGATAGTATCGTCAATTCCTGCTCGATTCATCGTCATAACTTCGAAGTCAGGGGCTTCCCTAACATCAGATGAAGTACCGTATATCGAGGATGTTAGACCAAATAATGAGAGTGAAGCATATCCTATAATGCAGAATAATACGACACCTATGCCAAAGGCCTGCCAAGTCTCCTTCTGCTTTAGGACATCAAAGTCCAGACCTGCGGCCATTGTTCGTCCGAGTATCCTTTTACTTTTCATTACGGCGGGAGTAAGTGCAGATAGCCTGAATTAGTATCAGGCTTGTTTTGAGTAGAAGTCAAGTACCATTAGCAGCGGGCGCGAACCAATGGAACCCCTGATTGGGCTAGTCCTATTGGTTTCGATACTAGTTTGTGCATACCTAGCTTGGAACATAGGTGCAAACGATGTTGCGAATGCAATGGGGACGTCTGTCGGTTCTCGGGCTCTGACTCTTAAGCAAGCAGTCATTATAGCAGCCGTCTTCGAATTCATAGGTGCTTTCTTCGCTGGTGATGCGGTAACAGATACGGTCCGTAAGGGAATTCTTGTTGTTGATTTTGAAAATCAAGTTCTGATTGATGCAATTTCTAATGATTTGATGTATGGTTTCATTGCAGCTATGATGGCTGCTGCTGTGTGGCTCACTATAGCCACACGATATGGACTACCGGTTTCGACCACGCACAGCATCATTGGTGGAATCGTTGGTGTTGGTTTAGTCATGGAAGTCCAACACGAAACCTCTCTGATTGATTGGAATGTGGTTGAGAAGGTCGTCATGTCTTGGGTTGCCAGCCCAGTTATGGGAGGTCTATTCGCATTCTTCACTTTCTGGATTATCAGGGAGACTATCCTTGAGACTTCAGATCCTGAGAAGCGGGCTCGCTGGATGGCGCCGATACTTTCTATCCCGACATTTTTCGTGCTTGGCCTTGCACTGCAATTCAAAGCTCTGAAGGGTTTCTTCGCAAAGGCTCAGGATGAGGGCTGGATTGAGAATAAATACGATTGGTTGCCAGTCAAGGAAAATGGCTCTTGGAACCCAATGATGGACAATGCGTGGTTTCCATACAACAGTCTAATTGTAGCAGGAATAGTTTCTATTATCGCTGCAGCAATTCTTGGTTACATCCTTCGAAACTACGATTTCAAGGGAGAGGAGGAGGGATTCCACGGAGTTGAGAGAATCTTCGTATGGTTGCAAGTCATAGCAGCAGCATATGTCGCATTCGCACACGGAGCCAATGACCGATCAAATGCCATAGGCCCGATGGCTGCTGTGTACCAAGTACTGGATGACGGTGGACTTGGGGAGATTGCACCTGTACCCACCTGGCTAGTGCTTCTAGGAAGCATTGGGATAGCCGTCGGTGTAGTCACTTGGGGATGGAGAGTGATGGAAACCATCGGAAGCAAAATCACGGACATCACACCAACTCGTGGATTTGCCGCTACATTCGGTGCTGCAACTACTGTACTCATATTCTCTATGCCCTTCCTCGCAGTTCCAGTCTCAACCACTCACACTCTCGTAGGTGCAGTTGTCGGTGTAGGCTTAGCAGGAGGTGCCAAAGCTGTTGATTTCAGAGTCTTTGGGAAAATTATTGCCTCATGGTTGGCAAGCCTTCCTGCTGCAGGATTTGGTTCTATAGTAATCTACGTTGCAGTCGGCTCAGACCCCATTAAACTGCTAATCGTAATTCCAATAGCCTTCGCGGCTATCATCTACTCAATTTGGGCCACTAGGGACGGCGAAGTGTTTGTCGATGACGCCTTAGCCGATGCAGGCAGTAATTCAGAGAAGGGTGCTCCAACCTACTTCGAACTATTCCATACGCATGCCGAGGCTGTCGAAGACACAGTCAATCACATGCTAGAAGCGGTGAACATCGCTGCAGACGGAAATGACCCGAGTGAAGCCATCGAGGCAACTATTGCTGCAGAATTGAAGGCTGACAATGTGAAGAACGATCTGAGGAGAAGGGTTGGTGCAGGCACTTGGAACCTACTGATGAGATCTGATGACTTCTACCATATGCTAGCGCGTCAAGATCGAATTGCTGACTATGCCCAAAACGTCGCAGAGCAATTATCCTTCAGGCCACTCTACGACAACGCGGAGGCAAAATCCTTGCTCAAGGAGATGGCACAAGCTGTCGCCAAGACCGCAGCCACCTACGAGGACACAGTTGCAGCACTGCGCGACTTGACCCTTTCAGGATACACCAAAGCCGGACGAGAGAAACTAGGGGCATTGATTGACGATGTCAATATGGCGGAACATGAGAGTGACATGGTAGAGAGTCGAGCCGCTGGATTCGTATTCAGAATAGGTGAGGACGATCCTTTGGCTGCCGTACATATGTATCGAGTTCTGCAGCGCCTAGACGATGTATCAAACGCCTGCGAAACCGCGGCAAACGCATTCCTTCCAATTGTGTACAACTGATTAGACCCAATCAGCACTCTCAGCAATACGACTAGGAGAGTGGCGCTCTGCAAGACCTAATGCATACTCAAACAGTTTCCAAGCCAACACCGCGGTTAGAAACCCAGAAAAGAGATCGAACAGATAGTGTTGCTTGGTTGTTAGTATACTGATACATAATAGAACATATTCAACCCACAGCACAGCAAGAAATACCTTGGCTAGAGAATTTTCGGCATACTCTCTTCGAACCCAATAAGTCATCATTCTAGCGAGTAAATAAGAATGGACAATGTGTAAACTCGGCCATGCATTCCATGGATTGTCTGAAGTATGGATGAAACCGAATAGTGCCTCTTCCAAGGCATTTGGAGGATTATTAATCCAGTGTGTGTCGATTTGATCCCTGAGGTCTATCTCAGCTGGTAGTGCCATGAAGAAAAAGACACAGAAAAGTGTAACGAGAATCAAACCTTGCATAGCGATAATTAGTTCTGCCCTACCTCTGTCATCTTTTGGAGCAAGGATTAGCGTGGCAGGGTAAAACAAATACAACGCAGTATAGGGGATAATCATCCAATTAATTACTGGAATTTGTCTGTCAAAGGCAATCTCTGGGTCCCACGCAGTATCGAGAAATAAAGCAGCAATATTATTCGAACCAAAG